>ERZ833963.675-NODE-675-length-48934-cov-42.808814_pt1 | contig 48934 bp, 39 predicted proteins | sample MGYA00519693_ERZ833963 | MGnify/ENA primary metagenome ERZ833963 (study PRJEB31850, sample SAMEA3708748) | human gut metagenome | biome: human gut; feature: human-associated habitat; material: faeces | place: China | collected 2014 ...
GTGTTGAGGCAGTCGGCCCCTGTGAGGTCACCGCTGACAACATCAAGCAGGGCGACGACATCGAAATTCTGAACCCTGAGTGGCACATCGCAACCCTGGGCGAGGGCGGCAAGCTCGTCATGGAGCTGACCTTCGATAAGGGCCGCGGCTATGTGCCCGCAGAGCGCAACAAACAGGCTATCATCGAGAAGAACGATATCAACACTCTTCCCGTTGACAGCATTTACACCCCTGTGCTCAAGGTGAACTACAACGTCGAGAGCACCCGTGTTGGCCAGGCGATCGACTATGACAAGCTGACCATTGAGGTTTGGACCGATGGCACGATCAATGCGCAGGAAGCCGTTTCTCTGGCTGCCCGTGTGCTGACCGAGCACCTGAACCTGTTCGTCAACCTGTCCGATGAGGCAGCCGGCGCTGAGATCATGGTGGAGAAGACCAACGACGACAAGGAAAAGGCTCTGGAAATGACCATTGAAGAGCTGGATCTGAGCGTGCGTTCCTTCAACTGCCTGAAGCGCGCAGGCATCAACACGGTGGAAGATCTGGTCAGCAAGAGCGAGGACGAGATGATGAAGGTCCGCAACCTCGGTCGCAAGAGCCTGGAAGAAGTCATGGCAAAGCTGGACTCCCTGGGCTTCAAGCTGAACACGGATGACGAATAACTAAAATAATTAAGGAGTGAAACGGGATGCCCGGTACCAGAAAGCTCGGTAGAACCAGCGACAGCCGCAACGCTATGATGCGCGCTATGGTTACCTACCTGTTAGAGAATGGCAAGATTGAGACCACTGTCACTCGCGCTAAGGACGTTCGTTCCATGGCCGAGAAGATGATCAGCCTTGGCAAGGCAAGCGACCTGCACACCAAGCGTCAGGTCTACGCCTACATCACCAAGGAAGATGTTGCAAAGAAGCTGTTTGATGAGATCAGCCCCAAGTACGCTGACCGCAACGGCGGCTACACCCGCATCATCAAGATCGGCGCTCGCCGCGGCGACGCAGCTGAGATGGCAGTTCTGGAGCTCGTCTGATCTGCTCTGACTGTTTGATACAGTGTTCAAAAGCCCTTTCCCAGCAATGGGAGAGGGCTTTTTTTGCGTGGCATTTTCATTGCTTCTGAATGTTCCCGGGAATATCAGGCCAAGCCGTAAACATTTCAACAATTCCACTAAAAAACTCGAACCTATTTTCTAGCAAAATGCCTCTTGATATGTTGTATGGGGGGGGGGTAAACTTAAAGAGCAGACGGTGCCTTTTGGGGTGGGTGCCTGCAAAATAACAAACGAAAAGGGGAAGAGAACATGAGAAAAAAGAGTACGAGACTTCTCAGTGCAGCACTTGCGGTGTGCATGATGCTGTCGGTTCTGCCAGTGGGCGCGTTTGCGGCGGAGCCGGGGGCGGAAGAACAGGAAAATGGCGCGAGTGCGCAGGCGGATCCTGTGGGTTCCGAGTTTGTTGAAATCAATGATACGAATTTCCCGGATCCGGTTTTCCAGCAGTATGTTAAGGACAATATTGATACAGCAGATACGACATCTGGTCAGAAAGATGGCAGACTCAGTAAGGCAGAAAGAGATGCAGTAACGACGATCAGTATAGACAATCAAAATTGTACGGATCTTACAGGCATTGCATACTTTGCAAATCTAACGACGCTGAGTTGTAAGCAGAATAGGCTAAATGAATTAGACCTGAAGTATAATGTGAATCTGACAGAGCTGGACTGTTCCTACAATCACCTGACGACGCTGGACGTGAGCAATAATGCGAAGTTACGCATTCTGGAGTGCTCTAATGATGACATGGAGAAACTGAATCTGGGTGATATTACAAACCTGCGTTGGCTGCTTTGCCCCGAAAACAATTTAACAGAACTGGATGTGAGCAAAAACCGGTATTTGGAAAGATTGCATTGCAGATATAACAACTTGAGAAGACTGGTGATTGGTAATACTTACAGCTTAACGATGTTGTATTTGCTGGGCAACCATCTTACCTCACTGGATCTTTATCACAAAGGGGAAATCGATAATTTCGATTATGATCCTCAGTCTTATACAATTGATGTGAACGAAGATGGCACATTTGATTTGAGTAGTTTGCCTGAAGGTTTTGACGCAAGTAAAACCACCGATTGGGATGGTGGTACTAGGGTCGGAAACACTCTGAACGTGAATAGCCATGAGGTGCAGTATACATATAATACAGGGAGCTGGCATTATAGACAGAAATTGATGTATGTTAAATTAAAAGTTAATGGGCATAAATATCAGTGGAAATATGATAACGCCAAACACTGGAGAACATGTGAGTTAAGCTGGTGCCCGGGTCTGACGAGTGCGCAGAGGGCAGAAGCCCCCCATGATTACACCGATGCAAAAGACAAGGACTGTAATACATGCGGTTATGTGCGTCCGCTGTACACTGTGACCACAGTCAATGCCACTGCAAAGCTTGAGAGCGAAGCTGAAGAACTGAATGCTCCTGTGGCCGCAGGCACTGAAGTGACTTTGACTGCCGGAGGTGCTCCCGAAGGAAAGACATTTGCAGGCTGGAAACTGTATAAAGTTGTAAATGATACTGAGAGTGAAATCACGGACAAAACAGAACTTGCCAATCTGTTGAAGAATGGCACCGAAACCACTGCGACCCTGACCATGCCCGCTTATAATGTTAAGGCGGAACCGTATTATAGCGATATTCCGTATAATATCACGGCTGTGGACTGCACTGTGGATAAGCCCGAAGCTCCTATGGGCGATACTGTAACAGCAACGCGCAGGGCGCTGAAAGCCAACGAGCGCTTTACCGGCTGGACGGTGAAGGTGAATGGTGTTGAGCAAGACACGGACACCTTCCTGAAACCGGACGCGGACGACCCCGCCAAAGTGAGCTTTACCATGCCGGCTGAGAACGTGGAAATAAAGGCAAACTTCAAGGGGATTCCCACGCTGAACATCGGCGATCATGTGACTGCGAACATTGACGGCAGCGATGCGTCCGTACCGAGCGGCAGCACTGTGCCGGTGGGTGAAACCGTGCACCTGACAGCCAATGTGCCGGATGGACAGCACTTCATCAGCTGGACGGTGCTGGTAGGCGGTGAGGAACAGAAAGCAGACACCTTCCTGACGACCCCGGACGAGAACGACCCCACCAAGGCGACCTTTACCATGCCGGCTGAGAACGTGGAAATAAAGGCAAACTTTGCGAGCAACCCCACTCTGAACCCCACTCTGAGGGTCGGCGACCATGTGACGGCGACCATTGAAGGCAGCGATGCGTCCGTACCGAGCGGCAGCACTGTGCCCGTGCCAAAGAATAAAATTGTGCACCTGACAGCCACTGCACCGGGACAGCACTTCATCAGCTGGACGGTGAAGGTGAATGGTGTTGAGCAAGACCCGACCTTCCTGAAGCCGGACGCGGACGACCCCACCAAGGTGACCTTTACCATGCCGGATGCTAATGTAGAGGTGACGGCAACCTTCGCGGATGACCCCATTCCTGAACCCGACCCGGTTGGACCCAGCGATACCGGCAACATTCAGGGCGCGATCTCTGCTGTGGTCGTGGGTGCTGCCGCAGGTGCTATCATCTATGAAGCCGGCACCGGCATCTACCGCGTCATCAATATGCCCGGCATCCCCATGCCCTCCAACCGTATCGAGCTGGCCGAGCTGCTGTGGGAGCACGCCGGCAAGCCGGAGCCTGTAAGCACCGCCCTCTACAGCGACATCGACGAGGGCGATACCGACGCACAAAAGGCCGCCCGCTGGGCAGTGGAGCAGGATCTGATGAAGGACGATGCGGACAACAATAAATTCCACCCGGCCTTCCCCGTCAGCAAGCTGCGCACCTGCCTGACCTGGAACGCCGCAAAAGAAAAAGGCTTGTTTGACAAGACCGAAGAATAAAAATCAGGACCCCAAAAGGGCTGCTGCACCAAATGTGGTGCAGCAGCCCCTTTTCTCGTTTTCGGGTGTTGGAATTGCGCCCGGCCCGTGGTATACTGACAATAGCATGTTTTCGGCCTTTGGCCGGACAAGTTTTCCACACAGAGGAGGCGCAGCGGTTGAAACATCCGAATCATTTTGGCCGGTGGTTGGCTTGCGTGCTGCTGTGCCTGCTTCTGGCAGGCTGCAGCATGCCCGGTGAACAGGTGCAGGTGGAAGAGCTTCTGCGTGCGCCCAAGCTTTCCGGCGATTACGGCGATGTGCAGACTGCCCTGAACGACTGGCTGGGGGAGAGCGCACAGCTCAAATATCCCATGCAGGGCGACCTGCTTTCGCCTTTCCTGCTGCAGGATCTGGACGGTGACGGCAGGCAGGATGCCGCCGTGCTTTACACCACCGCCCAAAGCTCCAACGTGTGCATTGCCATCCTGCAGAAGGATGATGCCGACATCTGGCATGTGCGCCAGAACGTAGAGGGCCTTGCAGACACGGTAGAGTCGGTGGGGCTGGCCCAGCTGCAGCCCGGCGATGCCACCCAACTGGTGGTGGGTTATACAGCGGCACAGGGCGACCATTATCTGGCTGTGTATTCCTACACCGACGGCGTGCTTTCCACGATCCTGGAGCAGCAGTACCAGCAGTATCTGGTGGAGGATATCACCGGCGGCGGCAATCAGGACCTGATCCTGATGTCTACGCTGGAGGACGGCGGCGTGCAGATCGAACTGCTGACCGTGGATAAAGAGGGCAGCTTCCAGCAGGTGGCTGTTATGGGCCTTTCCGCCAATCGGTTCGCCGGCTGCGCCTCGGTCGCGGCGGGTGTGGGTGCGGACGGCAGGCATTATCTGGTGCTGGATGGCTGGACCGGCATTTCCGGCAACAATCTGGCCAGCGTGCTGCTGCGTTTTGACGAGGACACGCAGCAGATGGTGCCTGCCGATCAGATCAGCACCGAAAAGCTTTACACCGCATCCCTGCGCAATGTGCCCAGTCTGGTCAGTCAGGATCTGGACGGCGACGGCATCGTGGAGATCCCCACCCAGCCGGACGAAGCGGGCCTGCTGAACATGAGCCAGAGCCGCCGCATGGATTTTATCGTGTGGATGGACTATACCAGCCCGCACCCGGAAAAAAGCTTCGGGCTGCTGGACGAAGAGACCAACTGCTATATCGAGCTGCCCATGGAGTGGGAGGGCAACCTTAAACTGACCGACAGCGAACAATATGATGGTGCAGTGGAGCTGCGCACGGTGGACGAAGACCAGCTGGTAATGACCCTGCGTCTGGTGCGCACCACCTCCAGCCTGAAGGGCTGGACCCGCCTTGGCATCGTGGCATCCCGCCAGATGCAGGCGAAGCTTGCCCCGGATGTGGAGATCCGTGATAAAAATTACCGCCTGTCCAAGGCGCTGTATCTGCTCAACTAAAGAACGGAGGAACAGTTCATGGTACGAGTGCTTGTCGTTGAAGATGAAGCCAACATCCGCGAGATGATCGCGCTGAACCTGCGCCTTGCGGGCATGGAGGCTGTGGAGGCCGAAAGCGCCGAGGCGGCTCTGCCGCTGTTGGAGAAGAAGCCGGGCTGCGATGCGGCCATTCTGGATGTGATGCTGCCGGGCATGAACGGCTTCTCCCTGTGCGAGACCATCCGCCGCACAGATCAGAAGATCGGCATTATCATCCTCAGCGCCAAGGGACAGGAGCAGGACAAGATCCGCGGCCTTTCTATTGGTGCCGATGACTATATGACCAAGCCTTTCAGCGTAAGTGAACTGCTGGCCCGTGTGAAAGCGCTGTGCCGCCGCGTCGGCCGTACTGCAGGCGGGGACGAAAAAGAAAAGGAAAACCCGCTGGGGATGCTCACCAGCGGCGAATTTGTGCTGGACGAGAACCGCCGCGTGCTGCTCAAGGCAGGCCAGCCCATTGAGCTGACGCAGGTGGAATTCCAGATCATGGAGCTGTTCTTCCGCAACCCCGGCATTGCGCTGGTGCGCGAGAAGATCTTGAAGGGTGTCTGGGGCGAGAACTATTTTGGTGACGTGAAGATCGTGGATGTGAACATCCGCCGTCTGCGCATGAAGGTGGAGGATGAACCCAGCCATCCCACCCATATCCTTACTGTGTGGGGCTACGGTTACAGATGGGAAGAATGAGAAGCGGGATCACCCGCCGGTGGCTACGGGGCAACCTGCTCATCACCGTGCTGCTGGTGCTGCTGGCCGAAACCATGTTCCTGTACAACTACACACGCAGCTATTATAACAGCGTGCAGCAGACCATGTACCGGCGGTTCTCTTCGGTGTCCGGCCAGCTGAAAATGTACACCGGCGATACGGTGCAGAGCACGGCGGCTACCCGCAGCGTGGCCCTGCGCCGCATGGTGGAGCAGTTTGCCGATAAGGACAAATACGAGTTCATGCTGCTGGACAGCTATGGCGGGGTCATTGCGTCCTCCAGCGGCACAAATGCGGACGGCATTGTGACCGGCATCGACTTTGAGCAGGCGCAGGAGGCTTCTGACGGCCTTGGTGTGGCGGTCTACCGCACCCAGTCCGGCGAGCTGGTGATGGCGGCCTGCTATCTGGTGCCCTATGCCGCCGAGGATGTGGCGGCGATGCGTCTTGTCACCAGCCTGACCCTTGTGGGAGCGCAGATCAAGAACGCCCTCGCGGTAAGTGTTGTGATCGCGGCGGTGATCCTTGCTTTCACCGTGATGTCCGGCCTGTACTTCATCCGCAGCATCGTGGTGCCGCTGGGACAGGTGGAGCGCACCGCAGCCAGCATCGCCCGGGGTGAGCTGGATGTGCGCCTGCCGGTCACCGGCAACGAGCACGACGAGGTGGACCGCCTGCGCGGCACCATCAACCAGATGGCCGAAGGGCTGGAAGAGACCGAGAAGATGAAGAACGAGTTCATCAGTTCCGTCTCTCACGAGCTGCGCACGCCGCTCACCTCCATCCGGGGCTGGGTGGAGACCCTGCGCACACTGGACGACCCGGCAGACGAGAACTACCGCAAGGGCCTTGAGATCATCAACAATGAGACGGGCCGCCTGTACAACATGGTGGAAGAGCTGCTGGATTTCAGCCGTCTGCAGAACGGCCGCATCCGTATGGACTGCCGCCCGCTGGACCTTGTGGCAGAGCTGACCGATGCGGTGCTGTTCTGTGAAGCACGCATCCAGCGCGAGGGCCTTGTGCTCAGCTACACCGAGCCGGAGGAGATGATCCCGGTCTATGCCGACCCGGACCGTCTGCGGCAGGTGTTCATCAACATCATGGACAACGCCATCAAGTACTCGGCCCCCGGCGGGCGCATCACGGTCAAGCTGTGGGCGGGCGAATACAAGGCTTTTGCGGAGATCATCGATCAGGGCCGCGGCATCCCGCCGGAAGACCTTGAGAACGTCAAGACCAAGTTCTACAAGGGCAGCAATTCGGTGCGGGGCAGCGGCATCGGCCTTGCGCTGGTGGATTCCATCATGACTGCACTGGACGGCACCATGGACATCAAGAGCACGTTGGGCCGCGGCACAGTGGTCACACTGGGCTTGCCGCTGTACCATAAGGCGTGAAGATTTTGTCACAATTCTGTGGTAAAATGGTCGAAAAAAATATGATCCGATAGGAGAACCCAATGAATCAACCCAAAAAGGAACGTTTCAAGACCAGCGTCGGCGGGCAGGCGCTGATGGAAGGCATCATGATGCGCGGCCCGAAGCTCATCTGCTGCGCCGTGCGCAAGCCGGACGGCACCATTGAGACCAAGATCGACCCTGTGAAGAACCACGGCATCTGGACAAAGATCCCGCTGGTGCGCGGTGCCATCTCCATGATCGAAAGCCTGATCGTGGGCTACCGCTACATGATGTACTCGGCTCAGGTGAGCATGGGTGACGACTACGACCCCGAAGAGGAAGAGACTGCCTTTGAAAAATGGGTGGGCGACCACTTGGGCAAAAAGGCAGAGGACGCACTGCTGGCCTGTGCCGCCGTACTGGGCGGACTGCTGGCGATTTTGCTGTTCACCGTGCTGCCCACCCTCATCGTGGGCGGCGTGAACCACTTTGTAACATTGGGCCGCTGGGCCAAGGTGGTGCTGGAAGCGGTGCTGAAAGTTGGCATCTTCCTCACCTATATGGTGGCCATCTCCAAGATGAAGGAGATCCACCGCGTGTTTGAGTACCACGGTGCCGAGCACAAGACCATTGCCTGCTATGAGGCCGGTGATGAGCTGACCGTGGAGAATGTGCGCAAGTACACTCGGTTCCATCCGCGCTGCGGCACCAGCTTCCTCATTCTGGTGGTCATCGTCAGCGTGTTCCTCTACAGCGTGCTGCCGTGGGGCAGCATCGGCCTGCGGGTGCTGTTCAAGCTGCTGCTTCTGCCGCTGGTCATGGGCATCAGCTATGAGCTGCTCAAGTGGTGCGGCCGGTCCGATAACATTGCTACCCGTATCATCCGCCAGCCCGGCATCTGGGTGCAGCACCTGACCGTGTTTGAACCGGACGACAGCATGATCGAGGTGGCCATTACCGCTGTGACCCCTGTGCTGCCCGAGGACCCGGAGGATGGCAGATGGTAATTGCTGGTTTGACCCCACGCGAAGCGGTGCGGGCCGTGGAAGCCCGGCTTTCCGCTGCAGGGTGTCCGGATGCCGATTACGATGCACGGGAGCTGTTCCGCGTGGCAGCCGGGCGGGATGCCCGCCTTTCCGACCGGGTGCTGACCACGGAGGAAGCGGAAAAGCTGGAAGCCCTCTGCACGCGCCGTGAGCAGCGGGAACCGCTGCAATACCTGTGCGGGATCTGGAGCTTTTTGGATTTTGACCTTGCCGTTGGCCCCGGTGTGCTCTGCCCCCGGGCAGACACTGAGGTGGTAGCGGAAGCGGCTGCCAATACCCTGACGGGCATTGCAGCGCCCCGGGTGCTGGATCTCTGCGCGGGGACCGGCTGCTTGGGGCTGGGCATCAAGCGCTTCTGCCCGGCGGCGCAGGTGACCTGCGTGGAAAAAAGCCCGGAAGCCTTTGTTTATCTGGAAAAGAACTGCCGCTGCGCCCTGAAAGGGCAGGGCGGACAGACGGAGGACTTGCTGGAGCCTGCTGCCTTTGAGCAGGAGGCTGCCCCGGCCTTTGACTGGGGGCCGGCGCTGAACGCTCTGCGCGCAAAGGCAAAGCCAGCCTATGCGGTGCAGCCTGTGGAGGGCGACCTGTTCACATACTGGCAGGGCCTGCCGGAAGGGCAGCTTGATCTGATCGTATCCAACCCGCCCTACCTCACCGCCGAGGAGATGCGGCACCTGCAGCCGGAGGTGGCACAGGAACCGGCCATGGCGCTGGAAGCAGGAAAGGACGGCCTTGTGTTTTACCGTGCCCTTGCAGAGCATTACCAGAATGCACTGCGGCCCGGCGGAGCGCTGGTGCTGGAGATCGGCTGGCAGCAGCGGCAGGCTGTGGCGGCACTGCTGGCTGCAAACGGCTGGGCAGACATTGAGTGCCGCAAGGATTTTGGCGGCAACGACCGGTGCATGATCGCCCACAGACCCGAAAAATAAAAGTGAAAATAGAAACAACTTCTTGTTGTAATATTTTGATTTTGTGGTATACTATACTGGAAAGTATACGGACAGCCCGCGCACGGCGGGCAGCAGGAAGAAAAGGAGCAGCACGCTATGGCAAAAAATCAGAACAACAACACCGTTGCCCCGGCGACCAAAAAGACCGAGCCGGAGGCCAAAAAGGATGCGCTGGCCACTGCGCTGGCCCAGATCGAAAAGCAGTTCGGCAAGGGTGCCGTGATGAAGCTGGGTGATAACGCCTCCATGCAGGTGGATGCCATTTCCACCGGCAGTCTGGGTCTGGATCTGGCTCTGGGCGTGGGCGGTGTGCCCCGCGGACGCATCATTGAGGTGTACGGCCCGGAATCCAGCGGTAAGACCACGCTGGCTCTGCACATCCTGGCAGAAGCCCAGAAGCAGGGCGGCGAAGTGGCCTTCATTGACGTGGAGCACGCACTGGACCCCACCTATGCCGAAGCGCTGGGCGTGGATATCAACAATCTGCTGGTCAGCCAGCCGGACACCGGCGAGCAGGCCATGGAGATCTGCGAAGCACTGGTGCGCTCCGGTGCCATCGATGCCATCGTGGTGGACTCGGTTGCCGCCATGGTGCCGAGGGCTGAGATCGAGGGCGAAATGGGCGACAGCCATGTGGGCCTGCAGGCCCGCCTGATGAGTCAGGCCATGCGCAAGCTGACTTCGGTCATCGGCAAGACCAACACGGTCTGCGTCTTCATCAACCAGCTGCGTGAAAAAGTGGGCGTGATGTACGGCAACCCGGAGGTCACCACCGGCGGCCGCGCCCTGAAATATTACGCCTCGGTGCGCATCGACATCCGCCGCGTGGAGGGCCTGAAGGACTCTTCCGGCCAGTTCATCGGCAACCACACCCGCGCCAAGATCGTCAAGAATAAGGTGGCACCTCCGTTCCGTGAGGCAGAGTTCGATATCATGTTCGGCGAGGGCATTTCCAAGATGAGCGAACTCATTGATGTGGGCGTGAAGCTGGGCATCGTGCAGAAGAGCGGCGCATGGTTCAACTATGGCGATATCCGTCTGGGTCAGGGCCGCGACAACGCAAAGCAGTTTCTGAAGGACAATCCCGAGATCGCAAACGACATCGAGGGCCAGATCCGCGCCAATGCCGATAAGCTGTACGCATCCCGCCGCCCGGCAGGCAAGGGCGCTGCGGCCAAGGCCGAGGAACCCGCCAAGGCTGCAGATGCCAAGGAGCCGGTGGTCAAGGCTCCTGCCCGCAGCAGCGAGAGCGAACTGGATATCATGGTGGAGGACTAAATGTCCTTTTATAAACGCCGCCGCCCGAAGCAGGAAGAAGAAAAGTGCGCCGACCCGGCCAAGGCCCGCGCCCGCGCACTGGATGCGCTGGCCTCGCGCGAGATGTCCTCGGCACAGCTGTATGAACGGCTGTGCTATGGCTTTACCGAGCAGGCTGCAGCGGCTGCTGTGGCTGAGATGGTGGAGCTGGATTACGTAAACGATGACCGCTATGCCGAAGCCCGGGCACACAGCCTGCTTGCCGCCCGCAAGAGCCGCCGTGCGGCGGCCCAGAACCTGCGGCAGAAGGGCCTTTCCGGCGCGCAGATCGAGCAGGCGCTGGAAAACGTCTATGCCCCGGACGCAGACGGCGAAAGCCCGGAGCTGGAAGCTGCCGCCGCTCTGGTGCGCAGCCGCTACATGAAAAAGCTGGCCGATGGCCGCCGCGACCTTGTGGTGGCCGCCCTGCAGCGCCGCGGCTTTGCGTATTCGGTCATAAAAGAAGCGATAAAAAGAGCGGAAGAAGAATAAAAAGCACCCCTCAAAAGAGAAAGAGAGTATCATCCCCTATGAAAATTGCGTGTATTTCCCTTGGCTGCCCCAAGAATCAGGTCGATCTGGATGTGATGGTGCACATCCTGCTGTCTGCCGGCCACGAGACCGTGGCCGATTTGGCCGAAGCAGATGTGATCCTTGTGAACACCTGCGGCTTCATCGAGAGCGCCAAGACCGAAGCCATTGAAAACATTCTGGAAGCCTGCTCCTACAAGCAGCAGAACCCGGAGCTGAAGGTCATCGTCACCGGCTGTCTTGCCGAGCGCTACCGCAGCCAGATCGAGGAAGAGATCCCCGAGGTGGACGCGGTGGTGGGCTGTGCCTCCAACAAGGCCATCGACACCATCGTGGCCCGCCTGTTCCATGGTGAGGACCATCTGGAAAGCTACGGTGCCAAAAAGGACTTTCCGCTGGGCGGCAAGCGTGTCATCGGCACGCCCGCCCACTATGCGTACTTAAAGATCGCAGAGGGCTGCAACAACCGCTGCCACTACTGCGCCATCCCCGGCATCCGCGGCCCGCTGCACAGCCGCGATATGGCCGACTGCGTGGCCGAAGCCCGCTGGCTGGCCGGTGAGGGCGTGAAAGAGCTGATCGTGGTCGCACAGGACCCCACCGCTTACGGCGAGGACTGGGGCAAGCCCGGCAGCATCTGCGAGCTGCTGGATAAGCTGAACAAGGTGCCGGGCCTCGAGTGGATCCGCATTATGTACGCTTACCCGGAGCGCATCACGGATGAGTTCATTGCCGCCATGAAGCGCAATGAGAAGGTGGTGCCCTACCTCGATCTGCCCATCCAGCACTGCAATGACACCATCCTCAAGAATATGAACCGCCGCTCCAACCGCGCTGAGCTGCTGGAGGTGATCGGCAAGCTGCGCCGCGAGATCCCCGGCATCACCCTGCGCACCACTCTGATCGCAGGCTTCCCCGGCGAGACCGAGGAGCAGTTCGAGGATCTGTGCAATTTTGTCAAGGAAGTAAAGTTTGACCGTCTGGGCTGCTTTGCATACTCTGCCGAGGAGAACACCGTTGCTGCCAAAATGGACGGCCAGATCGATCAGGAGACCAAGGACAAGCGCGCCGAACTGGTGATGCAGATCCAGACCGGCATCATGGCCCAGAAGCAGGCCGAAAAGGTGGGCCAGACCGTGCATGTGCTTTGCGACGGCATCGACGAGGAGAGCGGCCTGTATCTGTGCCGCACCACCGGCGATGCTCCTGAGGTGGACGGCAATGTGTGCGTTTCCAGCGAGGAACCGCTGTACCCCGGCCAGTTCTACGATGTTCTGGTGGACGACAGCGACCTTTACGATCTGTATGGTACTGTTGCAAAATAACAAATTGGAGGAATCTGTATGAATCTGCCCAATAAACTCACTTTGACCCGCATCCTGCTGGTGCCGGTGTTCATGGTCTTTGCGTCCCTCACCAGCCTGAGCGGCATCGCGGCTGGCTCCTTCCAGCCGACGTATTACCTGATCGCAGGCATCGTCTTTGCTGTTGCCAGCTTTACTGATTTTCTGGACGGCCATCTGGCCCGCAAGTGGAACATGGTAACGGACTTCGGCAAGTTTGCCGACCCGCTGGCCGACAAACTGCTCACCACGGTGGCCTTCATTTACATGATGCGGGACGGCGTATGCAGCCCGGTGGTGCTGTGCATCATTCTGGCCCGCGAGTTTGCCGTGTCCGGCCTGCGCATGGTGGCCGCCGGTGCCAAGGACGGCAAGGTGATCGCCGCCAACATGTGGGGCAAGGTGAAGACCGTGCTGCAGATGCTGAGCATCATCTTCTACTTCTTTGGCATGTCCATTGCAAGCATGTCGGCTACCGGCGCAGAGCAGGGCGTGCGGCAGATCCTGGTAATCAGCATTTCCATGGCGCTGTGCTGGCTGGTGGCTGCCGTGACGGCCATTTCCGGCATCAAGTACCTGTGGGACAACCGCAGCTTCATCAACACCGCAAAATAAAGCGTTTTTTGAAAAAGGGCAGGGAGACCTGCCCTTTTTCAAATTTTCGAGGAAATATTACAAGACGGAAAGGCTTTCCATGAAAAAATTTGCTGATACAGTGCGCCGCTTGCTCTCCATCGCACTGAACCTGTTCATCGTCTGGGCGGAGCCCATTGCCCTGCCCATGAGCTGGGATTGGGGCAAAGAGCAGATGTTCATTTTTTACACCGAGGATTCCAACATCCTTTCGGCCTGCATCTGCGCCATGGTGGCGGTGGGCCAGCTGGTGTGCATCTTTACCGGCAGGGAACTGCCGCACTGGCTGCACACCCTCAAGTACATTGCCACCTGCTGCCTGACCATGACCTTTCTCACGGTGGTGTTCGTGCTGGGTCCCATGTATGAGGACGGCAACGGCTGGTACATCATGCTGTGCACCAGCTCCATGCTGTACCATCATCTGCTCAACCCGCTGGCGGCCATCTTCTCCTTTGTGCTGCTGGAGCGCACACCGCGCCTGCCCCGCAGTACGGTCAAGTGGGCGCTGCTGCCCACGGTGCTGTACGGCGGCATCATTTTGTGGCTGAACATCCAGCGCGTGGTAGATGGGCCATATCCCTTCATGAAGGTGTATGACCAGAGCGTGCAGGCGTCGGTGCTGTGGTGCATCGCCATCCTGCTGATGAATTACTTCTATGCTTGGCTGCTCTGGAAGCTGAACGGCGGGAAGAAAGAAAAAGCCTGACGATTTGAAATGCCCTCCGCTTCGCTTTGGGCATAAATAGCGGAAATACTATTTTTTATTGGAGCAATACCGGACAGACTGCGGTCTGTCCGGTATTGCATTTTTCACAGAAGGGGCCGCAAAGAAAAACAGCATCTGAAAGCTCCGGCCCTTCCTGTGAAAAAGCAGCTCCGAAAAGCCCGCAGGCTTTTCGGAGCTGCAAATTAAAGATAAATTATCCTCTGAATATGCCCAAAGCAAAGCGGAGGGCATTTCAAAATGGTTCTTGTGTTTTTACGCTACGGTGGAATTCTCTTCCAGCCAGTCCAGCACACAGGACTGCAAGGCGTTCAGGTGCGCACGGTTCTCACCGTAGGTGTCGGCATAGGTGCTGTTGGCATCGTCCAGCTCTTCCTGCGTGGGAGCAAGGCTCTTGGTCTCGGCCACGGCCTGAAGGATCAGGTCCTGCTTTGCCAGATGCTCAAAGTAAGCGTCGGATGCGGCCAGCATGGCATCGGCATCGGTGTAGCCCTGCGTCTGGGCAAAAGCATTCAGATCCATGCCGTAGGCGGTGGCGTACTGGTTGTAGTAGTTCAGGAACATGCGGATGTAATAGCTGGTGATCTCGCTGGGCAGCTCCTTGAAGGTGGAGTTCGACATCAGGTAGTCCACGATAGCGTTCTCGTAGTTGGTGGCATACAGCGCATCGTTAAAGTAGCTGCGCAACTGGTCGACGGTGTGCAGATCATCGCTGATGCCAAAGTTGGAGTCCACCCACTCGTCGGTCAGCTCAGGGGTCACGCTTTCGGAAATGGAGTTCAGGGTCACGCTGAACACGGCTTCCTTGCCGCTGAGGGTGATCGTGTTGCCCTCGGCATCGGTGGAATCGCCGTAGCCGTCCGGGAAGGTGACGGTCACATCAAAGGTATCGCCCACATTGTGCCCGATGATCTGGTCCTCAAAGCCATCGATGAAGGAACCGCTGCCAAGGGTCAGGTCGTAGCCGGTGGCAGTGCCGCCGGTAAAGGCCACGCCGTCCACGGTGCCGGTGTAATCGATGTTGGCAACATCTCCGTTCTGGGCGGCACGGCCGGTAACGGGCTGGGAAGAGGTGTACTGGTTCAGCAGGTTGTCCACCTGCTGCTGCAGTTCATCTTCGGTGGGGGTCAGGTCGTTCTCCTTCAGGGCAATGGAGCCGAAGTCCTCCGGCAGGGTCACATAGTCCAGCGCTTTGATGCCGCTCCAATAGCCGTTTTCGTCCAGACCATCGCTGTAATCAAAGGCCTCGTAGTCGAAGTCGGCAACAGAACCAAACTGCGAGACGGATGCGGCAACCGAAGAAGCGCTGTCGGTCTGCTTGTGCTTTGTCAGCATGAAACAGGCAAAAATGACGCACACCACTGCGGCGATGGCCAGCAGGATGCACAGGAGTTTTTTGGTGTTGTTTTTCAAAAGAAATACCTCCATAAAAATCGGCCTGATGCACAGCAAAAGACCGGTACAGGCAGAACAGATACCCATTTATTATATACGTTCTGACGGCAAAAGGAAAGTTCTTTGCAAAATTTCCACAAATCCTGCGGCGGGTTTGTATCACTTTTGCCCGTCTACAGGCGCAAAAGTGACCAAAACCGGTGGAAATGGGCGGGCGGTTCTGTTACAATAAAAATAAGTGAGCCTTCCCGGGAACATAAGGCCCCTCCCTGAGGGGGCTGTCGAGCGTATGCGAGACTGGAGGAGTTCCTCCTTTTGTCATCGCTGTGCAATGGAGAGGGCGAGGACGGTAAGATATTGGAGGAAATTCAAATGGATTACAATAAAGCTGCTCTGGAAATGCACGAGACCCACAAGGGCAAGGTGGGCATCGTAAGCAAGGTGGAGGTCGCCACCCGCGATGACCTGTCCACCGCCTACACTCCCGGTGTGGCCGAACCCTGCCGCAAGATCAAGGAAAACCCCGACGACGTGTATAAGTACACCTTCAAGGGCAACATGGTGGCTGTCGTTTCCAACGGAACCGCCGTGCTGGGCTTGGGCGATATCGGCCCGGAAGCCGGTCTGCCGGTCATGGAGGGCAAGGCGGTTCTGTTCAAGGAGTTCGGCGGCGTGGATGCCTTCCCCATCTGCATCGATGCCCACGACGCTGCCAGCGTCATTGCTGCCTGCAAGGCCATTGCGCCCACCTTTGGCGGCATCAATCTGGAGGACATCAAGAGCCCCGAGTGCTTTGAGATCGAAGAAACGCTGGAGCGTGAGCTGGACATCCCTGTGTTCCACGATGACCAGCACGGCACTGCTATCGTCGTTACTGCTGCCCTCATCAACGCCCTGCGTGTGGTGGGCAAGAAGATGGAAGATGTGCACATCGTGCTGAACGGCCCCGGCGCTGCCGGTACTGCCATCATCAAGATGCTCATGACCGCCGGTGCAAAGGACATCATTGCAGTGGACCAGTTCGGCACCCTGTACAAGGGCTGCAACAGCGCCGAAGCCCACAAGAACTGGCTGGGTGAGGTGACCAATCCCCGTCAGGTCAAGGGCGGCCTGAAGGAAGCACTGGAAGGTGCCGACGTGTTCATCGGCGTGTCCAAGCCCGGCATCCTGACCACGGAGCTGTGCAAGACCATGAATAAGGATGCCATCGTTTTTGCCATGGCCAACCCCACCCCGGAGATCATGCCGGACGAGGCCAAGGCCGGCGGCGTGCGGGTGATGGCCACCGGCCGCAGCGACTTCCCCAATCAGGTGAACAACGTGCTGTGCTTCCCCGGCCTGTTCAAGGGCGCACTGAGCGTCCGCGCCCGGGACATCAACAATGAGATGAAGCTGGCTGCAGCCTACGCCATCGCCGACCTCATCACCGATGCCGACCGCAGCGAGGAGAACATCATCCCCGGTGCGTTCGACCCCCGCGTGGCCGAGGCTGTGGCAAATGCCGTGGCAAAGGCTGCCCGCGAGACCGGCGTTGCCCGTCTGTAAGCGGAGGAAGCGTTTATGAGAACCATTTCCGCACAGGAGATCACGGATACCGTTGCACGGCTGTGCATCGAAGCCAACACCCGCCTGCCGCAGGACGTGCAGGCGGCGCTGGACAAGGCCCGGCAGGAAGAGCCGTGGCCGCTGGCAAAGAGCACTCTCGACCTTTTGTGGTCGAACCTTTCCGCCGCAAAAGAAGAAAACCTGCCCATCTGTCAGGATACCGGCATGGCCTGCGTGTTTGTGGAGCTTGGCACCGATGTGCACATTGACGGCAGCTTTGAAGCCGCCATCCACGAGGGTGTGCGCCGGGGTTACACCGACGGCTACCTGCGCAAGAGCATCGTGGCAGACCCTTTGCGCCGGGGCAATACCGGCGACAACACCCCGGCGGCCATCACAGTGCATCTGGTGGACGGCGAGGGCTGCCGCATCACGGTGGCACCCAAGGGCTTTGGCAGCGAGAACATGAGCCAGATCAAAATGCTCAAGCCCGCCGACGGCGTGGAGGGCTTCAAAAAGTTCGTGCTGGACACGGTGAAGCTGGCAGGCTCCAACCCCTGCCCGCCCATCGTGCTGGGCATCGGCGTGGGCGGCAGCTTTGACAAGGTGGCGTATCTGGCAAAGAAGGCCCTGCTGCGTCCGCTGGATGTGCCGAACCCCGACCCCTATTACGCACAGCTGGAGCAGGAGCTGCTTGCCGCCATCAACGAGCTGGGCATCGGCCCGCAGGGCTTTGGCGGCAGGACTACCTGTCTGGGCCTTGCCATTGAGCAGATGCCTACCCATGTGGCGGGCCTGCCTGCGGCGGTGAATATTTCCTGCCATGTGACCCGCCGTGCAAGCGCGGAACTGTAAGGAGGGGCAAAGATGGAATACAGACTGACGACTCCCTGCACGGCCGAGGACCTTGCCCCGCTCAAGGCGGGCGACACCGTGCTGCTTTCTGGCGTGGTGTACACTGCCCGCGATCAGGCCCACAGGCGGATGATTGAAGCGCTGGAAAAAGGCGAACCGCTGCCCTTTGATCTGACCGGCAGCGCCATCTACTACGTTGGCCCCACGCCGGAACGCCCGGGCCAGGTGATCGGCTCGGCGGGACCCACCACCAGCGGCCGCATGGATGCCATGAGCCCGCGCCTGCTGGACCTTGGCAATAAGATCATGATCGGCAAGGGCAAGCGGGACGATACTGTAAAGGCAGCTGTGGTGCGCAACGGGGCTGTGTATCTGGCAGCGCTTGGCGGGGCCGGTGCGCTGATGGCAAAAAGCGTGCAGACGCTGGAAGTGATCGCATGGCCGGACCTTGGCTGTGAAGCCGTGCGCCGCCTGACTGTGAAGGATATGCCGCTGACGGTGATCCTGGATGCCCACGGCGGCGACCTGTACCAGTCCGGCCCGGCGGCATATCTGAAAGCAAAATAATTTATCGCCTTTGCAAAAAACGCGGCCGACTAAAAAACGGCAAAACAGCAGATTTGCGCAGGATAAATTTGGTTTGTTTTAACAAACTTCCGCGAATTGCTTGCACATCGGCAAAAAGTGTGATATCTTGTACTATATGAAACCGTGGTGCTTTGCATCCCGGCACAGACAGGAGGCAAACATACCATGCAGATCCACCAATCCGCAGAAGATTATCTTGAAACGATCCTTATGCTCACCCAGCGGATGGGCCGTGTGCGCTCCATCGACGTGGTCAATGAGCTGGGCTTTACCAAAGCCAGCGTCAGCATTGCCATGAAGAAGCTGCGCGAGAACGGCTATATCGCGGTGGACGGCGAGGGCAACCTGACCCTGCTGGAGCCGGGCCGCGAGATCGCGGAGCGTATCTATGGCCGTCACCGTCTGCTGACCCACTTCTTTATGCAGCTGGGCGTGGACGAAAAGACCGCCGCCGAAGATGCCTGCAAGGCAGAGCATATCCTCAGTGAGCAGACGCTGGAAAAGATCCGTGAGCGCGCCATTGAGACGGATGCTGAGCTTGGCAAGACTGTCAAGTGATCCCCGCAGCATTCCAAGATCGTAAAATGATCCCGTTCCTGAAAAGGAGCGGGATTTTTTTGTATGGAAATTGGGCGGCAGATCCCTCTTGCATCCGGGGTGCGGGTGCGGTATTCTTATAAGATAAGAAGGTTTTACAGCCAAACCGGGAGGAAACAGCCATGGATGCAGACGAGATCCGCACGCTTTTGGGCGATAACATTTTTGAGCGGGCCAAGAAATACCGCAAGCGCATCCAGCAGAGCACCTGCACCGTGAACGAGGACGGCGTGCGCCATATTTCGGCCATGGTACAGGGCAGCGGCGGCAGCTATTACTATACGCAGGCATGGCTGCGGGAGAACGGCAGCTTTGTCAGTGCGTCCTGCAGCTGCCCGTATAACCAGAACGGCGAGGGCACCTACTGCAAGCATATCGGCGCATTGCTGCTGGACGATGCCGAAAAGAATGCCCCTGCACCGGCGGCAAAGCCGGATGCGATTCCCGGTGTTGTGCGCGGCGCGGCGGGCCTTGCCCCGGAACCGGCCCGGCGGGACAGCTATGCCTCCGGGCTGGAAATGCTGTTTGGCAAAAAGTGGCACGGCGAAACGCCGGTGTCGGATCACGAGGCCCGCAGGCTGCTGGATACCTACAAGGAAGCAGCCCTTGAAAACCTTGGCGTGGACGAGACCGCCCAGCGCACCGGCTTTGCCCATCTGGAACCGGAGCTGACCCTCGTGCCCGGCGCACAGCCATGGCTGCGGCTGCGCATCTCGGACGGCGGGCGGCAGTATGTGGTAAAAAGCATCCCGAACCTGATGGAAGCCGTCGAGATGGGCAAAAGCGTCAGCTACGGCAAGGCACTGGCTTTTGTGCACCGGTGGGATGCCTTTGATGAAGAGTCCCGTGCGCTTTTGCAGCTGCTGCGCCGTCAGGTGAACGCAAGGCAGAGCATGGACAAAGCCGCCATGCGGGTGTACGGCGGGGCCGAACAAGGCCCGGCGGGAGGCATGATCCTGACCGGCGAGATCTTTGATGATCTTGTGCAGCTGTACGAGCATACCGGCTTTTTGGGCGGGTACGAGCTGCGGGAAGGTCTGCCCGTCATTACCATGACCGTGGAGCGCCGCCGCGGCGGTGTGCAGGTGGAAGGCGAACCCGCACTTTCCGCTGTGCAGGGCCTTGACTATGATTACCTGTTCAGCGAGAATACGCTCTGGCGGCTGCAGCGGCCCGGGTGCACCCGCATCCTGCCCGCATTGCAGGCGCTGGGCGGCAAAAGCCTGTTCTTTACCAGCGCAGATGCCACGGCCTTTTGCAGCTATGTGCTGCCGGAGCTGGGCAGCAAGCTGAACATCGTGGACCCGGAACGTCTGCTGCTGAACCAGATCCCGCTGGAACCGGTGGTGCAGTTCTATCTGGACGCACCGGACAGCTTCCGCATCGAAGCACACGCGGAGTTTTTATACGGGGAGGATAAGGTCACGCCGTTCGTGCCGTCTCCGGCAGGGCTTTTGCGGGATGTGCGCGCCGAGAGCCGGGCAAAGCGGCTGCTGGCCTCTTATCTGCAGCCCGGTGTGGGCGGCAGAGAGGAAGTGTACGGCACCGCTGACGAGGACGAGATCTACCGCATGTTGGAGGAGGGCGTGCCGGCCCTGCTGGCCGAGGGTGAAGTATACCTGACGGATGCCTTCCGCAGCCTGCAGGCCGCGCCGCCTCGCATCACGGTGGGCGTTTCGGTGCACGGCAGTGTGCTGGATCTGGAAGTGGATACCGGCGAGTTCCCGGTGGCAGAGCTGAAAGACCTGCTGCGCTCCCTGCACCAGAAAAAGCGCTACCACCGCCTGCGGGATGGCCGTCTGCTGCGGCTGGACGACAGTCTGGAAGGGCTGGACGAACTGAACGATACACTGGAACTTTCCGGGGCCAAGCTCAAGAGCGGCCACGCCGAGCTGCCGCTCTACCGTGCACCCAGTCTCGACTGGGCGCTCTCGGGCCAGAACGGCCTGCGTTTCAACCGCGACGATGCATTCCGCCGCATCAGCCGCAGCTTTCACGCCGTGAAGGACAGCGAGTATACTCCGCCGGAAAGCCTGCACAATGTGCTGCGCAAGTACCAGCGGGATGGCTACCGCTGGCTGCGCACGCTGGACGGCTACGGCATGGGCGGCATTCTGGCCGACGATATGGGCCTTGGCAAGACCGTGCAGGTGCTCAGCTACCTGCTGGCCATGAAGGAAAGCGGCCAGCGCCTGCCCAGCCTCATCGTCTGCCCGGCATCGCTGGTGCTCAACTGGCAGGAGGAATGCCAGAAGTTCACGCCGCAGCTTTCCTGCGTGGCTGTGGACGGTGACGCTGCTCACCGGGCAGAGCTGGCAAAGCAGTGGGCGGAAGCCGACCTTGTGGTGACCAGCTATGACCTGATGCGCCGGGACGAGGAGCTTTACAGCGGGCAGCAATTCTACGCCTGCATTCTGGACGAAGCGCAGGCCATCAAGAACCACACGACCCAAAAGTACAAGGCGGTGTGCGGGGTGAACAGCAAAGTGCGGTTTGCCCTTACCGGCACTCCGGTGGAGAACCGCTTGGGCGAATTGTGGAGCATCTTCTCCTTCCTGATGCCGGGGTATCTGCCGCCTTACAAGACCTTCTGCGCCCGGTTTGAAAAGCCTATCGTGCAGGAGGACGACAAAGACGCACTGCGCCGTTTGAACCAGCTCACCGGGCCGTTCATCCTGCGGCGCATGAAGTCCGAGGTGCTCAAAGAGCTGCCCCCCAAGACCGAGAATCTCCACCGCATCGAGCTGGACGAGCAGCAACGCAAGCTCTACCTTGCCGCTGTGGTGGACGCGCGGGAAAAGCTGCGCGCTGCAAAGCCGGAGGATAAAATGGCGGTGTTCGCAGTGCTCATGCGCCTGCGGGAGATCTGCTGCGACCCGCGCCTTGTGGCAGACAACTGGGACGGCGGCAGTGCCAAGCTGGATGCCTGCATGGAGCTGGTGACGGCTGCTGTGGAGGGCGGACACCGCATCCTGCTGTTCAGCCAGTTCACCTCCATGCTGGAACTGCTGGCAAAACGGCTGGACGAAGCGGGCGTGAGCCACTTTACCCTGCAGGGCTCCACCCCAAAGCCGGTGCGTGCAGAGCTTGTGCGCCGGTTCAACAGCGGCGAAGCGGACGTGTTCCTCATCTCGCTGCGGGCGGGCGGCACCGGCCTGAACCTGACGGCGGCAGATATCGTCATCCACTACGACCCGTGGTGGAACGTGGCTGCGCAGAATCAGGCCACCGACCGCGCCTACCGCATCGGCCAGCGCAATCCGGTGCAGGTGTACAAGCTCATTGCGCAGGACACCATTGAAGAAAAGATCGTGGAGCTGCAGCAGGCAAAGCAGGACCTTGCCGAGACGGTCACCGGCTCGGCAGATGGAGCGATCCTGTCCATGAAACCAGAGGAATTGCTGCAGCTGCTGCAAGAGGAATAAAGAGGAGAAAACATCATGAAAGTCTGGGATCTGCACTGCGATACCCTCAGCGAGCTGCGCAAAGCCGAACATGCGGGCCGGCCCAAGAGCTTCGCGCAGAACGATCTGCATATCGACCTTGAAAAATTACAGAAAGGCGACTATCTGCTGCAGTGCTTTGCAGCATTCGTCAATCTGGGTGACAAAACGCCCGGAGCGGACCCGCTGGTGACAGCGCTGGAAGAGATCGACCAGTTCAAGCGCATCATGGCGGCATACCCGGAAAAAATTGCTCCGGTGTACACGGCGGCAGACATCCGCCGGAATGCTGCGGCGGGAAAGATCAGCGGGATGCTCACCATCGAGGAAGGTGCCTGCTGCAAGGGCAGCGTGGGGGTGCTGCGCCGGATGTATGAGCTGGGCGCGCGCATGATGACCCTGACATGGAACCACGAAAACGAGCTGGCAAGCCCGCAGCGGAACCCCGGCGGGGTGCTGGTGCCCCAGACCGAAAAGGGCCTGACCGGGAAGGGCTTTGAATTTCTGGCCGAGATGGAACGGATGCACATGATCGTGGATGTGAGCCACCTTTCGGACAAGGGCTTCTGGGATATCGCACGGCACGGCACCCGGCCTTTTGCGGCCAGCCACTCCAACTGCCGTGCACTGGCACCCCACACCCGCAACCTGACCGATGAGATGATCCGCGCCCTTTCGGAGCGCGGCGGCATTGCGGGCCTGAACTACTATGCGCCCTTTCTGGACACCGACCCCACCCACCCGGAAAACTGCCGCAGCACGGTGGAGCTGATCGCAAAGCATGCAGCCCACTATAAGCAGGTAGGCGGTGCACAGATGATTGCTCTTGGCAGCGATTTTGATGGCATCGATGGCCCCCACCAGCTGGAAAATGCTGCCTTCCTGCCGCTGCTGGCGGATGCCCTGCGCAAAGAGGGCTTTACTGAGGACGAGGTGGAAGGTATCTATTTCCGCAATGCCATGCGCTTTTTTGAGGAAAACCTGTAATAACAACGGAGAATATGCCGATATGGATAAAAACATGACGCTGGAAAAGCGCATTGCTGCGGAGCTGTACTGCTATCAGGGCAAAATGAGCGTGTTCGTGGACGACTTACAGGGCCATACCGTGGAGGTGGGCGCGGACGAAGAATTTGAGACGGCATCCACCATCAAGGCGTTTATTCTCGCTGCATTGTATTTGCAGTCGCAGCGCGGCAAAGCAGACCTTGCCGAAGAGATCACCTATGAGCAGAGCCAGTTCGTGGACGGCAGCGGTATGCTGCGCGCGCTGGGCGTGGGCGCAAAGCTCAAGGTGAAGGACACCGCCACCATGATGATCATTTGCTCGGACAACATCGCCACCAATATGATCATCGACTATCTGGGACTGGATACCATCAACGCCTGCATCCGGGAGCTGGGCTTTGCGCATACTGTGCTGCACAATCCGCTGCACTTTGACCGCTACCGCCGGCTTGGCACCACCACGCCGCGCGACTACGCGGCGCTGTTCGCCCGCATTGCAAAAGGGGAGCTGGTCAGCCGGGAAGCCAGCGCGGAGATGCTTGCCATCCTGCGCCAGCAGCACTACAACACCATGCTGACCCACGACTTCCCGCAGTATTACCTCGACTGCGAGGAGACCGGAGCGCCGGAGCTGATCTGGGTGGCCAGCAAGAGCGGCAGCATGAACGCCTGCCGCAACGACGGTGGCATCGTCCACACCCCCTACGGCGAGTATGTCATCGTGCTGATGAACAAGGACTTTCACGATATCATCGAGTACAATGAACACCCCGCCATGGTGTACGGTGCCCGCGTCTCGCGGATGATCCTGGATCAGGTGCTGGCCTGTGAGGGCCGACTGTCCCTGTCCTGAGACGCACGTTCTCCCAAAGAACAAAATTGGAAAAATAAAAGGAATTATAACAATGGGTATCACGCTCTCGCCATGGATGACGGCGTTTCTCGTTCTGATGACGGGCTTTGCAGGCTTTGTGGATTCGGCAGCCGGAGGCGGCGGTCTTATCAGCCTGCCGGCCTATCTGTTTGCCGGGCTGCCGCCCCACTACACCTATGCTACCAACAAATTCAGCGCCGCCTGCGGCACCACTTTTGCCACAGCCAACTTTTTCAAAAATGGTGCAATGAACCTGCAGGTGGGCATCCTTGCAGCCATTGGCAGCTTTGCGGGCAGTGCACTGGGGGCGCATATCGTGCTGCTGCTCAGCGATGAGCTGCTGCGCACCATGATGTTCCTCATCCTGCCAGTGGCGGCGGTGGTCATTTTGTGGCAGCGTGACCTGCCGGACCAGAACCGGGACGACGGAACCCTGAACCTGAAAAAGATCCTGCTGGCGCTGGGCATCGGCTTGGGCATCGGCCTGTACGACGGCATCGTGGGCCCGGGCACCGGCACCTTTGCCATCATTGCCTTTACCACCCTGATGGGCTTTGACCTGCGCACCGCCAATGGCAACGGCAAGGTGCTGAATCTTGCCAGCAACTACGCCAGCCTGTTCACCTATCTGATGAACGGTCTGGTGGTGTTCCACATCGGCATCCCCTGCGCCGTCAGCAACATTCTGGGCAACCTGCTGGGGTCCCATTTCGCCCTGAAAAAGGGTGCACGCTTCATCCGTCCCATGATGCTGGTGGTGTTGGTGCTGCTGCTGGGCAAGCTCATCTCGGACGCAGTGCTGTGAGCGCCGGGCGCGCCAGAGGCTCCCTTTCCGAGGGAGCTGGCAAAACCGTCAGGTTTTGACTGAGGGAGTTTGCGCCCGTTTCCCGCTGCAAAAAACAAGCCGGGCAGCCCGAAGGCTGCCCGACTTTGCTCGGATGATCTTTTTTCGGTGGTCGCTTATTCCAGCACCAGCTCTTTATCAAAGAACGCCAGACCAAATGCACCGGGGCCTGCGTGGGTGCCGATAACGCAGCCGATCTGGCGCACCAACGGTTCGCCCATGTGCAGATTTTCACGGAAGTAGTTCTCGATGGGCTGCACTTCCCGCAGGCTGGAAGAATAACCGGCAACAGCGGCAAAGTCCGGGCTGATGCCGCCCAGCTCTTCGATCTTCTTGAACAGGGCCACATAGGCACCGGGCAGGCCGCGGGCCTTACCGGCCATGGCTACCTTACCGTCCTTGATGGTGATGAGGGGCTTGATGCCCAGCATCCCGCCCGCGACGGCCACAGCGGCAGGCAGACGGCCACCCTTGCGCAGATACTTCAGATCGTCGATTGCGGCAACCAGATGCAGATGCTCCTTGGCGTGCTCCAGATCGGTGGCGATCTGCACCAGCGTCTTGCCTGCGTCACGCAGCTGCACGGCCAGACGCACCAGCAGCGATTCACCCAGACACACGGTGGCACTGTCCACAAACAGCACGTTGTCTACATTGGCGAGGTCTGCGGCCAGCTTTGCGCACTGCCATGTGCCGGACAGCTGGTGGGACAGGAAGATGCCCAGCACTTCGTCCCCGGCGGCAGCGGCTTCCAGATAGAACTTCTCGAACAGCTCCGGGCTGGGCTGGCTGGTGGTGGGCAGCTTGCGGCAGCTGGCCAGATGGGCATAGTACTCGGTGGGGGTCATGTCGATGCCATCCCGCAGGATGCTGCCATCCTCCAGCGTCACGTTCAGAGGGATCACGGTCACGCCCAGCTGCTCGGCTTCGGCGGGCAGGATGTCGGACGCAGAATCGGTGAGAATACGGATCATAAAATACCTCCGGATTTCCGGTAAAAACAAATTCAAGTCATGTTTCCCGACGCTTTGCAATAAAACGTCGGGAAACATTATACCAGAATCCACAGGGAAAAGTCAATTACCTGAGCAAAAATTGCTTCGTCCCAGCGCAAAATACTTGCGTAAAAGCCGCTGCCTATGATAAGATAGGCGCTGAGAACCGCACGGCAGGGAGGCTAGGCCATGGAGCAAAAGGCAAAAACAAGGGCGCTGCTGGCTGCGTTCGGCTGCGCACTGGCATACCTGCTGGCAGGCAAAGTGCTGGCATTTCTGCCTGCCCCGGCGTGGGATGTGCGGGCGCTGAGTTTTGTGCACCACTGCATCGTTGCACCTGTCGTGGAGGAACTGGTGTTCCGCGGGGCCATCCAGCAGCTGGCGCAGCCCTTGGGCAGATGGCAGGCCGCGGCGCTGCAGGCGGTACTGTTTGCGGTGCAGCACGGCACCCCGGCGGGCATGGCGTGGGCGCTTGGCTGCGGCCTTGTGCTGGGCGCACTTCGTGAACACACCGGCAGGGTATGGCCGGGGATGCTTTTGCATACATTGAATAATCTGCTGGTTTTTGCAGCAGGATAAAGGGGAACCTATGACCGATTCTGAACTGATGGGCCTTGCGCTGGAAGAAGCCCGCAAGGCGGCTGCACTGGGCGAGGTGCCGGTAGGGGCCGTGGTGGCCCGCAACGGCGAGGTGGTAGCTGCCGCCCACAACACCCGCGAGACCGAAAAAAACGCCCTGCATCATGCAGAGCTGCTGGCCATTGATGCCGCCTGCAAAAAGCTGGGCGGCTGGCGGCTGTGGGAGTGCGAGCTGTTCGTCACGCTGGAGCCGTGCCCCATGTGCGCCGGGGCCATCATCAACAGCCGCATCCGGCGGGTGGTATACGGCGCGGCAGACACCAAGGCGGGTTGCTGCGGCAGTGTGACTGACCTGTTTGCAATGCCCTTCAACCACCACCCGGTGGTGGAGCAGGGGCTGCGCGCAGAGGAAGCACAGGAGCTGCTGCAGGCGTTTTTCAAGGATCTGCGGGCACGGCTTGCGGCCCGGCCGAAGTGGAAACCGCCTGTATGACCGGCACGAAATATGAAGAAACCGTAAAAAAGTGGAAGCTGCGTGAAAAAGTAGGCGGCTTCCACTTTCTTTTTTCGGCAAATTGTGCTATATTATTTAATGGTGTTTTGTCGAAACCCATCTTATGCAGCTGTCTGCCGCGCCGAGCACCGGACTTTGACCGGATAAGAAATGGACGCTGAACGGACGGCGATGGGCCGCACAAACATCTCCTGCACGGCATACCTTTGCAGTGCAGAGATCACGACAGGAGGACTATACTCTTGTACGAAGATGAATTTGAACTGACGTTCAATCTGTCGGGTGAGGAGCCGCAGCCGGAACAGGCTGCACAGGAGCCGCCCGTACCGCCAAAGCCAAAGGCGGCAGCACCCGTGGTGGACGAACCCACCCGGGTGATGGTGCTGGAAAAGCCCCAGCCTGCGCCGCAGCCGGAAATGCCGGAGCCTGTGCAGGAAGAGCTGGAGAAAACACCTGCACCTACCGTGCAGGCAGCAGCCAATGGCCGCTGTGTGCTGATCTCCGGCGGCGACCGCGGCATTGGTGCCGCTGCGGCCCGGGCGTTCTATGCGGCGGGCTACCGCGTGGCGGTGCTGTACCACAGCAATGCCAAAGCCGCTGCAGAGCTGGAAAAACAACTGCCCGGCATCACCGCCGTGCAGTGCGATGTGGCATCCCGCGCCAGCTGCGAGCTTGCGTTCCGCACCGCAGAACAGGCACTGGGCCGTGTGGATGTGCTGGTGAGCAATGCGGGCATCGCCCAGCAGAAGCTGTTCACCGACATCACCCCGGAAGAGTGGCAGCATATGCTGGACGTGAACCTGACCGGTGCGTTCCACCTGTGTCAGCTGGCGCTGCCGGGTATGATCCGCCGCAAGGCCGGACGCATCCTGACCGTGAGCAGCATGTGGGGCCAGACCGGCGGCAGCTGCGAGGTGCATTACTCTGCAGCAAAGGCAGGCCTGATCGGCCTGACCAAGGCTTTGGCCAAAGAAGAAGGCCCAAGCGGCATCACAGTGAACTGTATTGCGCCCGGGGTCATTGATACCGATATGATGGCAGCATTCACCGCCGAGGATAAGGCCGCGCTGGCCGAAGAGACCCCTGTGGGCCGTCTTGGCAGCGCAGACGAAGTGGCGCAGCTGCTGGTGTTCCTTGCCGGCGAGGGTGCGGGCTACATCACCGGTCAGGTGTTCGGCGTGAACGGAGGACTTGTGATCTGATGCGCAGGAACACTTTATTACAGGATTTCCCCCGGCGGGAGCATCCCCGGAGCAAGAAGGAGAGAGCAAAATGGGCATGACTTTAAAGGAACTGTTGACGAAAGGCGAAGGCACCATTTCGGCCAAGGAGGCCAAGGCGCTGGCTGCACAGTGCAGAATGGATGAGGAAACGCTCTACACCCTTCTGGAAGAACGCGGCATCAAGGTTCAGGAAGAGGATGCAGAGCCTACGCTGGATGTGGACAGCATCATGGCCGAGGTCGAGAATGCCGAGAACAACAACGATGATATGGGCATCAGCGAGGACGAGGAAGAGCAGAGCGAGGAGAACCCTGCAGACCTGAAGGCTGCCATGGACGAACTGCTGGACGACCCCGTTAAGAACTACCTCAAGCAGATCGGCCAGATCCCGCTGCTGAGCGCGGAGCAGGAGGTGGAGCTGAGCCGCCGCATCCATGCCGGTGCCGAGGCGGCGCACATCCTGCAGGCCGACCGCCAGAAGTACGGCGGGCCGGAGTACATCAAAAAGAACAGCGCCCGTTTCTCGTTTGAAGAGGACGAGAACAGCCGCAGCTATACCGAAGATCTGGACGAGGAGGGCAACGAGAAGCCCAGCGAGGATGCCGAGGAAAAGGCTGCCGAAGAGGAAGCTATGGAGGCTGTGGAGAACGGCCCCCTGAGCGACGAAAAGCGCGCTGAGCTGCTCAAGACCCGCCGCGATGGCCTGAACGCCCGCCGCAGCCTGAGCGAAGCGAACCTGCGTCTGGTGGTGTCCATTGCCAAAAAGCATGTGGGCCACAATCTGGCATTCCTGGATCTGATCCAGGAGGGCAACATCGGCCTGATCAAGGCTGCCGAGAAGTTCGACTGTGACCGCGGCTTCCGCTTCTCCACCTATGCAACCTGGTGGATCCGTCAGGCCATCACCCGTGCCATTGCGGATCAGGCCCGTACCATCCGCATCCCGGTGCACATGGTGGAGACCATCAACCGGATGCGTCAGGCCACCAACCAGCTGGTGTACCAGAACGGTCACGAGCCGACCCCGGAAGAGCTGGCAAAGGCCATGGATATGAGTGTGGAGCGTGTGCGCGAGATCCAGCGCATGGCACAGGAGCCGGCAAGTCTGGAAAGCCCCGTGGGTGAGGAAGAGGATTCTTCTCTGGGCGATTTCGTCGCAGACGAAAACGCCGAAGCCCCCGGCAAGGCCGCAGACCGCGCCATGGTGGCACAGCAGATCAATCTGGCTCTCAAGAGCCTGACCCCTCGTGAAGAGAAGGTCATCCGCCTGCGCTTTGGTCTGGACGATGGCCGTCCCCGTACGCTGGAAGAGGTTGGCCGTGACTTTGGCGTTACCCGTGAGCGTGTGCGCCAGATCGAGGCAAAGGCGATCCGCAAGCTGCACAGCCGCAAGTGCCTGTCCCTGCTGAACGGCCTGATCGAGTGATAAAGTAAGACTCCTTCAGTCATCGCTGCGCGATGCCAGCTCCCTCAGAGAGGGAGCCCTTGGCAAAACCGGAAAGTTGTCCGTACTGCCAAAGGCCCCATCTCCGAGGGGGCTGTCTGCGTAAGCAGACTGGGGGAGTTCTTTCGTAAAAAACGACTTTTTTGCAAAAATCCAGATTTTTTTGCAAAAACCTCTTGCCAAACGGTGGAAACTGTGGTATTATAACTGAGCTGTGATTGCGCTGCTATAGCTCAGTTGGTAGAGCGCATCCTTGGTAAGGATGAGGTCTCCAGTTCGAATCTGGATAGCAGCTCCAGCTCAGATGCCCTGAAGTCGAAAGATTTCGGGGCGTTTTTCTTTTGTAGATCGTTTCTGCTGTGCGGGTCCGGAACAGGGCAGAGCGGGCTTTGAACGGCCCTTTCAGGCTTTTTTGCGTTTTTCGTAAATTCATGCTTGACAAGCGGACGCTTTTTCGATATAATAAAGCACGTTCCGGCGGTAAGCGCCGCGCGAAACTTGAGCGATCATGGCCCGGTAGCTCAGTTGGTTAGAGCACCAGCCTGTCACGCTGGGGGTCGTCGGTTCGAGCCCGATCCGGGTCGCCATTTGCTGCTATAGCTCAGTTGGTAGAGCGCATCCTTGGTAAGGATGAGGTCTCCAGTTCGAATCTGGATAGCAGCTCCACAGCAGACACCTCGAAGCCTTAGGACTTCGGGGTGTTTTTTGTTGTATGACTGCAAAAGCAGGCTGACGGAGCGCGGATCGCTTTGAGTACAAAAACAAAACGCACAGGCTCCGAAGAACCTGTGCGTTTATGGCAGGGGTAGTAAGTTTCGAACTCACGGCACGCGGTTTTGGAGACCGCTGCTCTACCAGCTGAGCTATACCCCTATAGGCATTCGCTGAATGCTTTGTTATTATAGCCGATGCAAAGGCGAATGTCAAGCATTTCTTTCAAGATTCAGGCATTTTTCGTGCCGCAGCTGCAACAGCCTTCTTTTTTATCGGATGCAGGCAGCTGGCTGGAAAGCTGTTCCAGCGTTACGCTGTCGATATACTGGTTGATCACCTCATCAAGGCCGGTCCAGAAGGGCAGGGTGAAGCACTGCTCCCACATGGGGCACTCGTTGGTCTCGCTGCCAAGGCAGGGAATGGGTGCCACGCTGCCCTCAATGGCGCGCAGGATCTCGCCGGCGGTGTAGTCGGCAGGGGCTTTGGTCAGGCGGTAGCCGCCCTGACTGCCGCGCTCGCTTTTTACAAGGCCCACACGGGCCAGCGGGGTCACGATCTGCTCCAAATATTTCAGGCTCAGGTTCTGCCGCTCACTGATCTCCTTCAGGCTCACGGTGGTGCCCGGCGCATAACGTGCCAGCTCGGCCATCAGGCGCAGGGCATAACGGCTTTTGGTCGAAAATTTCATGGCGATCCTCTCCTTATTGCTTCCTATAGTATAGCACGTTGCTCGGATTTTGCAAAGGTATCCTCTTGTGCAAACAAAAAAGGTCTGTTATCATAGGATGGATAAGAGGATATTATAAGGAGTGAGAGTATGAGTGAGAAGATCACGGCTGCCGATGCCATCCGTCTGCTGGATGCACACGAGGCGGCTGCTGTAGATGTCCGGGAGCCGGACGAGTTTGCCGTGGGCCACATCCCCGGCGCAAAGCTGCTGCCGCTGGGTCAGGTGCTGAGCCGTGCGGCTGAGGTGCTGCCGGATAAGAACGCTGTATGGCTGATCTACTGCCGCACCGGCCGCCGCAGTGCCGATGCCGTGCGCAAGCTGGAAAGCCTTGGCTACACCCGCCTGTACGATCTGGGCGGCATCCTGAGCTGGCCCTATGAGATCGAGGGCGACTTTGAAGGGCATTTTTAAAAAGAAAGAAGGATAACTCCATGTCGTTCCACGCAAAAGATTTTGCCGGCAGTCACTGCGGCTACCGCTACCAGCAGGACTACCGCCCCACCTTGGGCCGCGACGGCAAAAAGGAATCCGGCACGCTGGAGGTCATCAAGTTCTATTACGATGGTGCCATCCGCTTTGAGCAGCACTGCTACGGCGAAGCCGCAACCTTCGTGTTCGGCGTATGGGCATCCGGCATGGACGAGGACGGCACCCTGCACTGGGTGCTGCCCGACCGCCGCAAGAGCTACTACGATGAGGCGTATCTGCCCAAAAAGCTGGACCGCGTGGACGAACAGGGCAATCTGTACTTCGACGGCGGCGTTTTTCCGTGGAAGCTGGCAGACGATTTTGCCGAAGATAAGCGCTGGGGCTACCCCAAGTGGAAGGTGGTACTGGGAAAACTGACCGGAAAGGGCAAAAAAGGTGACTGAATCACGAAAATCCAGTATTCATATTGACATACTAGGGAATGATATGGTATAACTTATCCGTTGAAAGGATTCCGCATCTGCACAGGGCATTCAAGGCTCCCGCAGACGCGTTCAATAAGAAAGGATCATTCCTATGGAAAACATGGAAAAAGTGGTTTATCTGGACAATGCCGCTACAACGGCCTGCGCTCCGGAAGCGCTGGAAATGATGGTCAAGGCCCTGAGCGGTGCCTGCGGCAACCCCAGCAGCCATTACAGTGTGGGCTATGAGGCTAAGGAATTCGTGGACACCGGTCGTGCGCAGGTGGCAAAGGCCATCAATGCAAGTCCGGCTGAGCTCTTCTTTACCAGCTGCGGCTCCGAGGCTGACAACTGGGCCGTAAAGGGCACCGCCTTCACTAAGGCACGCCAGAACAAAAAGCACCTCATCACCAGCGCTTTTGAGCATCATGCCATCATGCACAGCATGGCTGCACTGGAGCGCATGGGCTTTGAAGTGACCTATATCAAGCCCACCGCCGAGGGCTACATCCGTCCCGAGGACGTGGAAGTTGCCATCCGTCCCGATACCGCGCTGGTCAGCATCATGATGGCCAACAACGAGATCGGCACCATCCAGCCCATCAAGGAGATCGCCGCCATTGCCCACAAGCATGGCGTGTGGATGCACACCGACGCCGTGCAGGCCGTGGGTGCCATCCCGGTGGATGTGAAGGATCTGGGCGTGGATATGCTGTCCATGAGTGCCCACAAGTTCAACGGCCCCAAGGGCATGGGTGCCCTGTATTGCCGCAAGGGCGTATGGCCCCAGAACCTGATCGATGGCGGCAGTCAGGAGGCCCGCCACCGTGCAGGCACCGAGAACGTGGCCGGCATTGCTGCCATGGGCAAGGCACTGGAGATCGCCACGGCGCATCTGGATGAGCGCATGGCCCACGAGAGCGAGCTGCGCGATTATGTCATCGACCGCGTCCTCAAGAATATCCCGGAAGCCCGCCTGAACGGCGGCCGCAGCCCCCGTCTGCCCAACAATGTGAACATCAGCTTCCCGGGTCTGGAGGGCGAGACCATCCTGCTGGATCTGGATATGCACGGCATCTGCGCCTCCACCGGCTCGGCCTGCAACTCCGACAGCCTGGATCCCAGCCATGTTCTGCTGAGCATTGGCGTGCCCGAGGAGATCGGTCATGGTTCCATGCGGTTCACCTTTGGCCCGCAGAACACCATGGAAGAAGCAAAATATCTGTGCGACGTGCTGGAGGAAGTGATCCCCCGCCGCCGTGCTATGAGTTGTATGTGGCTGCAGGGCCAGAACACGGTCCGCCAGTTCAGCCTGAAGGGAGAGCAGTAATTATGGCAAGCATGTATAGCGCAAAGGTCATGGAGCATTTTGCAAATCCGCACAATGTGGGTGAGATCCCCGACGCAAACGGCGTGGGCGAAGTGGGCAACCCCAAGTGCGGCGACATCATGCGCATGTACCTGAAGATCGAGAACAACGTGATCGTGGATGTCAAGTTCCTCACCTTCGGCTGCGGTGCCGCCATCGCCACCAGCAGCATGGCCACCGACCTCATCAAGGGCAAGACCATCGACGAGGCGCTCAAGCTGACCAACAAGGCCGTTGTGGAAGCTCTGGAAGGTCTGCCTCCCATCAAGGTGCACTGCTCTGTTCTGGCCGAGCAGGCCGTCAAGGCTGCTCTGTCCGACTACTACCGCCGTCAGGGCATCGATCCGGAACCCATCGTGGGTAAGCTCGAAGAGGACTGCGACCACTGCGAGAGCTGCGGCCACTGATCCCCGCATTATGGAAGCCTGCTATTGGACAATGTGCCCGATGGCAGGCTTCTTTTTTGTGGAAATGGGAATCCTTTACAGCATATTGAAAAATGATATAATAGAGAAAAGATTGTTGCCTTTTCAAAAAAGGAGGAAATATGAAAAAATGCAAACTTGCGGCGATGGCATGGTTAAGTGTATGTATTGTTCTGTTTACTTCCTGTGGCAATTCTGCGGGGGTGTCTGCTGGTTCCACTAGCAAGGTAAAAAGTACGGCTGTAAGCGAAAGCACAGCGGAAGAAAAACAGCCCTATGAGATACTTCGTGAGAAAGAAGATGAAACAAAACAGATTGCGGCAGACGAAGAACAGCAGGTAAAAGAACTTCAAGATGCGCTGAATGCAGTTAATTTCTATTATGAAGAATTTGACGGCGGTGATGCTCTGATGGGGGTAAGCCCCAATTGCGAAAATAACGAAAAACAGGGAAAAAGCTGCATTGTCCCAGTTGTTTATGTTTTTGGTCCGTCGGTGGACCCAATAGCATGTATAGGGTTTGATTACATAGGTGATACGTATCTGGATATGGATACGGTTGAAATTGATACGGATAACTATAGATATACCTATGGAAACACAACGTTTATAACTGATGTTCAGAAGGACAAGCTGACAATATCTCCGAATGGCGATGAAAAAACAGAAGAGGCTGCATTTCGCCTTGCGACAGAAGATGACTTGGATGCATTAGTGGATATTGTGGAATCGGATGAAGTTGGTCTGACATTCGCAAAATACAACACCGCAAAGCCGGTTTTCGTAGAATGCGAAATGCCGGAAGAAGATAGACAGGCTATCACAGATGTGTTGAATGCGTATTACCTGTATCTGAATGCCAGTGAGAAGGTGCGTGCAAAAGCACTTGCAGATATTTCGTATACAGAAGTTGAATCGTGAATAGGAGGAGATAAGAATGCGGAGAAAAATTTCAGCGATCCTTGTAACAGTGCTGATAATGCTGATGGTAATGCCAATGGGGGCTTTTGCGGCAGTGCCTTCGGTGCAGGAAGTGGAAACGCTGATTGCACAGATCGGGACAGTCACGCGCGAGAACCGCAGTGCAGTCGAAAAGGCTGTCAATGCTTATAACCAGTTAGACGATGCTTCTAAAGCGGGCGTGTCAAATTTTGATGTGCTGGCCGAAGCACAGCAGATTCTTGGCATCAAGGATGCGCTGGCAAAGCTGAACATTGACCATGATAAGGTGGAAAACAGTATAGTGATGGTGAGTCCATATACAGTAAACAATGAATCAGTAGGACAATCTGTAATGGCACCGGCAATTATTTTTGTTGAACAATATGATCAACCGTTATTAGCAATGGCAGTTGAATATATAGGCGAAGAACATTTGTGGATGAATGTTGTAAAAGTAAGAGCGGGGGAAAACAAATATGAATATTACTATGGGGACTTTCCTATAACAGATGCCGGTGAGGAAAAAATTAAAAATAAGACTGTGGCAGTAGAAACAGGAACACGTATTGCAACGGATAATGACTACAACATGTTTATGAATATACTGAACGCAAAAGAAGCAATCGTCAGATTTAGCAATGTGAATTATGGGCGCGTTATGAAGTCGTATGATTATACAATAACAAATGAAGACCGTCAGGCTATCACGGATGTGCTGAATGCCTACAATCTTATGTGCTCTGTCAGCCCGGACGTATTGCGCAAAGCGCTGGCATGACTTTTGAACTGTGAGAACAGGCCGTTTTGAAAAGTCGACACTGTTGTATCCTATCCAAAATGTAATAAAGCGAGTGTAAAATATTATTTGTTTACAAAAATACCCTGAATATGCACTCGTTCATGAAAAGTTCATATATTGTTCAGAATGAGTTCACCACTTTTCGGTATAAGTAGGGCAACACAGGCGTAAAGAGCGCCGAACTCCCACGGAAGCGGACGAAGAACAGGGCAAAGAACGGTTCGCGGCACGCACTGCAGAGCGGGTGCGTCGGCCCCGGAAAACGTCCCGCCGCACAGGAAAGGAAACGAGTTAGTATGAAAATTGGTTTTTGGGAACTTGTCGTCATCGTGATCGTGGCGTTCGTGTTCATCGGCCCGGATCAGCTGCCCGTCTACGCAAAGAAGATCGGCAAGATGCTGCGTGAACTGAAAAAGTACACCGGCGCTGCTTCTGAGGAGATCCAGAAGAACGTTGTGGAGCCGCTGAATGAGATCCAGGCTCCCCTGAAGGAAGCCGTTGCCCCGCTGACCGATATCAAGAAGGATATCGACAACAGCGTCAAGGATGTGACCAAGAGCTTTACCGGTATCGGCAAGACCAGCAAGGAGGAAGCTGCCAAGGCAGAAGCTGCCGAGGAAGTGACCGAGCTGACCGAGGAGCCGGTGGAAGAGCTGGAAGAGGACGCTGCACCTGCCGCCAAGGCAGAGGAGAGCGCTCCCGCTGAGGAGACCGCTGCACCTGCCGAAAAGGCCGAAGAACCCACTGCCCCGGTTGAAAAGGCTGAGCCTGCCGCTGCACCCGCAGAGGAAAAGGCCGAGCCTGCTGAGGAAGCGGCTCCCGCACAGGAAGCTGCCGAGGCTGCTCCTGCGGCCGAACCGGTGGAGGAAGACCCTCGTCAGAATGATGTTCTGCCGAAGGACTGATTACTTACTGGATGCACCCGCGCCCGCGGTTGCCTGATACATGCAATAAGCCCGCCACGCGGCGCGGCAAAGTAAAAAGGAGATTTTTATTATGCGTATTGGTACCAACGAACTGCTGATCATCCTGGCTGTTGCACTGCTGATCTTTGGACCCAAGAACCTGCCGAAGCTGGGCAAGATGTTCGGCAAGACCATCAACGGCTTCAAGAAGGGCATGGAGGAGCCGGAGGAGTCCGACGATTCCGAGGAGAAGGCTGAGAAGAAGGCCGCTAAGAAGGACGAAGACGAGGAGTAATTGTGGCTACGAACGTTAAGCGCAAAAAGAAAAAAGCCGAAGTCATGGCAGAGGACGGCAGCATGACGCTGACCGGCCATCTGAAAGAACTGCGGAACAGGCTGATCATCTGCGCGGTGGTGTTCGTGGTGGGTGTTGTGGTCTCGCTGGCATATGCCGACCGTCTGATCGATCTGCTCACTGCCATGGGCCGCGACTATTACGAGTTTGTTTCCATTGCCCCGCAGGAAAAGCTGATGCAGTATTTCCGCGTCTCCATTCTGGCAGGCGTGGTGGTCACTGTGCCGGTGGCGTTCTACCACATCTATGCATTTGCAAGGCCGGGTCTGAAAAGGAGCGAGAGCACCTTCTTCAAGCTGGTCATGCTGCTGGGTCTTATCCTGTTCTGCGTGGGCGTGCTGTTCGCCTACAAGCTCATGATGCCCTTCATGCTGCGTTTCCTCAGCACCGGCATCGAGGGTGCCGAGTACATCCAGACCACCACCAGTATCGAGAGCTATGTCAACCTCTGCTTGACCATGTTCATCATTTTTGGCTGCGTGTTTGAGATGCCTCTGATCACCATCATCCTGTCCAAGATGGGCATTATCAACCCGCAGCTGCTCAAGCAGGTACGCGGCGTTGCCATCGTGATCATCTTCTTCATCGCGGCCGTTGTCACCCCGCCGGATATCGTGTCTCAGTGCATGGTGGCCGGCCCCATGGTGCTGCTGTACTTCATCAGCATCCTCCTGAGCGGCATCTTCTATAAGCCGAAAGAGGACGATGATGACGAAGATGACGAGGATGAGGGCGAGGACGAAGAGTAAGCTCTGACTTCTGGTTTTCTGTTTTATCATTGCAAAAGCAAAGGCTGCTGCGCCATTTGGTGCAGTAGCCTTTTTGTATGTGGAAAATGCTTCCGGTGCAGAGCGTAATCGCGTGGGGCAGATTCTATGGCTTTTGCAAAAGGCATTACCGCCGAATATGTACTCTTTTGCACGCACAAAAGAGTACCAGAAAGGACGGCGGTGCCCGTAGGGCATGAAAGCCCCGGTGGGGCTTTCAAGGCGCAGACCGGTTTGCGCAGCAAATGCTGTGTGTTCAACACAGCAAGGTCTCCGCTACTTTCGAGGCGCGGGTGCCACAACTCGTCCAAAGCGAACGCGGCGGCAATTCCAAATCGTTGCTGCTCAGTCTATACAAGCCACCCGCCCTGTGCTAGAATGAAACCAACAAATCAAAGGCGGTGAAACCATGCACCCACTCCCGGAATATCCTCGCCCGGCTATGCGCCGGGACAGCTATGAGAACCTGAACGGCCTGTGGAAGTACGCCATTACTCAGACGGCAGAATACCCCGCTGCGTGGGACGGCAGCATTCTGGTGCCCTACTCTCCGGAAACAAAGGCCTCCGGCGTGGGCCGCACCCTGCAGCCCGGCCAGTGGCTGCACTACCACTGCACCTTTGCTCCCCCTCCGGGAGAAGGGGGTCGGGTGCTGCTGCACTTCGGCGCGGTGGACGATGCCTGTGCGGTGCAGGTGAACGGTCATCTGGTGGGCGGCCATCGGGGCGGCTACTGGCCCTTCACACTGGATGTCACCGCCCAGCTCAACGATACGGGCCGCAACAGCCTGTGGGTGGCCGTGCAGGACCCCACGGACAGCGGTACGCAGGCCCGGGGCAAGCAGACCCTGAAGCCCGGCGGCATGTTCTATCCGGCCCAGAGCGGCATCTGGCAGACGGTCTGGCTGGAGCGTGTGCCGGAAAACTACATCCAGTCGCTCACGGTCACGCCGGACTACGATGCCCGCACCGTGACAGTGAAAGCCCATACTTCCATGCCCGGCGGTGCAGTGAACCTGTGGGCCGTGGTGCGGGCCGGGGGCGTGACCATTGCCGAGGACTGGGGCAGCGACGAAGCGGACCGGGACGGCGAGGTGACGCTGAACATCCCGGAGGAACATTTCTTTCCGTGGAGCCCGGATACCCCGTTTTTGTATGACCTGACCGTGGGCACCACGCAGGGAGGGGAGGAGCAGTTCGACACCGTGCACAGCTACTTTGCCCTGCGCAAGTGGAGCTGTGAGCCGGATGCGCGGGGCGTGCTGCGCTTCTGCCTGAACGGAAAGCCCATCCTGCTCAACGGCCTGCTGGACCAGGGCTACTGGCCGCAGGGCCTGTATACCCCGCCTTCCGATGCGGCGGTGGAGCGGGAGCTGAGCGAGGTGAAAGCGCTGGGATTCAACCTGCTGCGCAAGCACGCCAAGATCGAGCCGCAGCGCTGGTACTACCACTGCGACAGGCTGGGCCTTGTGGTCTGGCAGGACATGGTGAACGGCGGCAGCAGATACAACCTGTGGTTCGTCACCTACCTGACCAATGTGCTGCAGCCCCTTGTGCGCCGCCTGCCCGACGCAGAGCCGCTCTGGGGCCTGCTGAGCCGCGGAAAAGCATCCAGCCGGGAAACATACCGCAAAGAGCTGCAAGCCACCGTGGAAGCCCTGCGCTGCCATCCGTGCATCGGCTGCTGGGTGCCCTTCAACGAAGGCTGGGGTCAGTTTGATGCGGCCGGGGCAGTGCAGGCCATCCGCACGCTGGACGATACCCGCCTTGTGGACGAGGCCAGCGGTTGGTATGATCAGGGCGGCGGAGATGTGTGCTCCATCCACAACTATTTCTATCCGCTGCATGTAAAGCCCGGAAGCCGTACCGTGGCCCTGAGTGAATACGGCGGCATTGCATGGCCCATGCCGGGGCACGAAGCACCGGGCAAAACCTACGGCTACGGCACGGCCAAGAGCCGCGCAGACCTGACCGCCCGCTGCAAAAAGCTGCAATTGGGCACGGTGCTGCCGCAGCTCAAAAAAGGACTCTCGGCGCTGGTGTACACCCAGCTGACGGATGTGGAAGATGAGGTGAACGGTCTGTTCACCTATGACCGGGCCGAGATCAAGCCGGATGCCAATGCCGTCCGCTCGGTGAATGCTGCCCTTGCCGCAGAGTTCGCAAAAGTGACGCGGTGAAAGAAAAAACTCCCTCAGTCATCGCGCAGCGATGACTGAGGGAGTTTTATGTTACAGCAGCTCTCAGCTGTTGGCGCTGTTGTTCACGATCTTTTTGGCGGGCAGTTTGTTCATGGCAGAGCTGTCCAGATCGTGTGCCAGCTCTGCACCGCCTGCGGCCAGTGCGTCGTCCAGCTCGCCGCCCTTCATATCGCTCAGGATCTGGCTGCGCAGGTCGTCCAGCGAAGAAACGCTCAGCGGGTCTACACGCACCATCAGGAGCAGGGTGGAGCCGTTGATCTGCACGGCAGCGGCTTCGCCGTAGGAAAGGCTGCGCAGAGCATCGGCTGCGCCATCCTGCGTAAAGGCCGAAGCAACATCGCTCTCGGTCAGCAGCTCGGTCTGGACGCTGGCGCTGTCGTCGGAAGTTTCGCTGTCCAGCACAGCGTAGATGTCCGGCAGGGCATTCTGTGCGGCCTCATGCAGGGCACTCACCTGATCCGAGACCGTCTCGCCGCCTGCAGCATTGACGCTGTCGGCAGCGGCCTGTGCCAGCTTGAGCATCTCGGCCTTCTGGTCATCGTCCGCAAAGGCGTAGGTGCTGGTATTGTACAGCGGGATGCTGATGTAGCAGATCTCATACATGCTGTCATCCAGATGGCTGGTCAGCTCGTCGTCCTCCACCGGGGTCTCGCCGTCCGGGCCGTAGACCATATCCAGCAGGGCGGTGTGCTCCACCTGCAGACGTTCATATGCCTTGACGGTCTCCAGACCAATGCCGTTGGCGGTGTAGGTGTCGCCGTACTGGTCCATCATCTGCTGGGCATAACGGTCGGCAGTGGAAAGCTGCTCTGCAGTCAGCTCACCGCCCAGCGCCTTGAAGCGGGCATCCACAGCGGCCAGCGTTTCCAGTGTTTCCTGCGTTTTCTGGGCCACGTAGTCGCTCACAACTGCGGTCTCGCCGCTGTCAGAGTCGGTGGTGATGGTCTCTTTCAGGAAGGCTTTTACGTCGGTGGTGTCCTGATCGGTGCCGGCAAGCTGGGCGGCCTGCTGGTAAGCACCGTACTGTGCCAGCAGATACATGCCGGAGGTGATCTCAAAATCACCGATGCTGCCCACGGTGTCCGGGGCGGAAATGGTGCAGCTCACAAGGCTGAACACCAGTGCAAGTGCGCAGATCAGCGCGAGAAGTTTCTTTTTCATGGTAATGCTCCTATGATGTTTATTTTTGCTCGGCGGAGGCAAGGATCTCTGCCATCGCCTTGAGGATGCTTTGCAGCAGCTCCAGCGGCTTTTCGTCGGGCTGAAGCGTGACCGAGAGATAGGGCCGGTTGCCTGCACCGGCGGTGACGCGGCCATTGAAGGCCACCAGCAGGCCCCGGATCATGGGCAGCTCCAGACTTTCCAGCTGCAGGGTGAGGGTGTCCTTTTTCTGGGTCACTTCGGTCACGCCCACAGTGCTGGCCTGCACGCGCACCAGCGACACGTTCACCAGATCGCTCACCGAGGGCGGCGGGTCGCCGTAGCGGTCGATGAGCTCGTCCAGCACATCGGCGGCATCCTCTGCCGTCTGGATGGCGGCAATGCGCTTATAAGCTTCAATGCGGCCCGGGCCGTCTGCGATATATTTCTCCGGGATGAAGGCATCCACCCGCAGATCCACAAGGCATTCGCTCTTGTCCCGCCGGATGGGTTCGCCCTTGGCCCGGGCGATGGCCTGCCCCAGCATCTTCACGTAGAGGTCGTAGCCCACGGCCTCCATGTGGCCGTGCTGGCTGTGGCCCAGAAGACTGCCCGCACCCCGGATCTGCAGATCCCGCATGGCGATGCGGAAGCCGGAGCCGAAGGCCGTGAACTCCCGGATAGCGGAGAGCCGCTTCTGGGCGATATCGGTCAGGGTCTTGTCCCGCCGGAAGGTGAAGTAGGCATAGGCCTTGCGGCCGGAGCGGCCCACCCGGCCTCTGATCTGGTACAGCTGGGCAAGGCCCATGCGGTCGGCATCCTCGATGATGAGGGTGTTGCAGTTGCGCACGTCGATGCCGGTCTCGATGAGGGTGGTGCACACCAGAATATCGATCTCGCCGTTCAGCAGATGCTGCCACACGGGGTTCAGCTCTTCCTCGGTCATCTTGCCGTGGGCAATGCCGATGCGTGCGCCGGGCACCAGCTTGCTCACATGGGCGGCGCAGGCTTCGATGTTGTCCACCCGGTTGTGCAGGTAGTACACCTGCCCGCCCCGGGCAAGCTCCTTCTTCATGGCTTCGGCAAGGATCACGTCGTTGTATTCCAGCACAAAGGTCTCCACGGGCTGCCGCTCGATGGGCGGCTGCTCGATGGTGGAAAGGTCCCGGATGCCGCTCATGGCCATGTTCAGGGTGCGGGGGATGGGGGTGGCCGACAGGGTGAGCATGTCCACCCCGATGAAGTTCTCCTTGAGCTTTTCCTTGTGCTTGACGCCGAAGCGCTGCTCCTCGTCGATGATCACAAGGCCCAGGTCGTGGAACTTCACGTCCTTGGACAGCAGCCGGTGGGTGCCCACCACGATGTCCACACTGCCCGACTGCAGGCCCCGGAGGGTCTCCTTCTGCTGTTTTGCGGTGCGGAAGCGGGACATCATCTCCACCTTTACGGGAAAAGCTTCCATGCGGGAAAGAATGGTGTTGTAGTGCTGCCACGCCAGCAGGGTGGTGGGGGCAAGGATGGCGCACTGCTTGCCGCCCATCACGCACTTGAAGGCGGCGCGCAGGGCCACTTCGGTCTTGCCCACGCCCACGTCGCCGCACAGCAGGCGGTCCATGGGCCAGCCCTTTTCCATGTCCTGCTTGATCTCGGCGGTGGCGTTCAGCTGGTCGTCGGTCTCGTCGTAGTCAAAGCGGGTCTCAAAGTCCCGCTGCCAGTCGCCGTCCGGCGGGAAGGCATAGCCCGTGGCCTGACGGCGGCGGGCGTAGAGCTCGATCAGTTCCTGCGCCATCTCCTCGGTGGCTTTTTTTACCTTGGCGCGGGTGCGCTGCCACTCGGCACCGCCCAGCTTTGCCAGCTTTACCTTTTCCTCGTCGCCGGGGGCGGTGTAGCGGCTCAGCAGGTCCAGCTGGGTCACCGGAACATACAGCACGTCCGAGCCGGAGTACTGCACCTTGAGGTAATCTTTCGTGGCACCCTGCACTTCCAGCCGCTGGATGCCCGCATACATGCCGATGCCGTGGCTCTGGTGCACCACATAGTCCCCGGGCTTGATGTCCGAAAGGCTGGAAAGGGCGTTCTTGTTCTTTTTGCGCTTTTTGGTCTCGGCGGAGGTCTCTTCCTCCAGACCGTGCCTGCGGCTGGACAGCACCGCCGCATGGGCAAACGGAAAGGTGCACCCGGCGGTCAGATGGCCCGGCAGCACCTGTACGATGCCTTTTGTGGGCCGCACATCCCGGCTCATGCTCACGGAGTAGCCCTTGTCGGCAAGGTCGCGGGTGAGGGCGGCGGCACCCTTGGGCGTTCCGGAAAACAGGGTGACGGCATAGCCCTGCGCAATGAGCGGGTCAAGGTCTTCCCGCAGGGAAACAAGGTCGCCGTTCCAGTTGGGGGCGGCAAAGGCCTCGGCGTTGATGAGGTCTTTCAGCTTAAATTCGTTCATGCCGCGCAGGAAGTTCTCGCACAGCAGGGTGCTCTGCTTCTGGGCGGCAGCGGCAAGGTCGTCCATGGTCTGGTAGAGTACATCCAGCCCGGGGCAGAGCACACCCTCTTCCAACAGGCCGGTCAGCTCTTCGCTGCGACGGAACTCGGTGGCCTTCTGGGCATCCCGGATGCCGCCCACCTCGTCCAGAATGAACAGCGGTGTGTCCAGATGATCCAGCAGGGTGGCCGGGCTCGGATAGCGCAGGCCGTAGTATTTATCCATGGCTTCCGGCATCAGGCCGGAGTCCAGCTGAGCAAGGTCGGCTTCCGTGGCCTTTTCCAGTGCGGTGCGGTGCCGGCCGCGTGCCTTTTTGATGGCGGCACGCAGGGCCTCGGCAGTCTCGGCGGTATCGCCGAACAGCACCTCGCGGGCAGGGGAAAGATAGATCTTTTCCAGTGCGCTGTCCCGCCGCTGGGTGAGCAGGTCGAAGGAAGAAATGGAATCGATCTCGTCGTCCCAGTACTCCACGCGGGCAGGCTGGCGCATATCCGGCGCATAGATATCCACGATATCGCCGCGCACACTGAACTGTCCCGGGCCGTCCACCTGACTGCGCCGCACATACCCGGCGGCGAACAGCCGGGCCACAAGACCCTCGCGGTTGTACACCATGCCGGGTTTGAGGGTAAGAGTGTTCTTTAAAAATTCATCCCGGGGCACGGTGTACTGCAAAAGGGCTTCGGCGGGCACGCAGACCGCGTTCAGCCGCCCGCCTGCAAGGGAGCCTAGCACCGAAAGGCGGCGGTACTCGTACTCGCGGCCCGCGCCCTCCACTGGGCGCAGCATAAAGTCCCGGGGCGGGAACACCGCAGCGGCAAGCCCCAGTGCCTTGAGGTCGTCCGCAAAGTGGGTGGCCTCGGCCTCGCCGGGGGTCACGATGCACAGCACCCGGCCAAGGTCTTTTTGCAGCGCGGCGTACAGCAGGGCACGGCCTGCGGGCGGCAGACCGAACAGCGCTGCCGGGCCGGGCTGTGCAAAGCTGGCGGCGATCTTCTGATATTCCGGTGTGGCCTTGAGTAAGGCTTCGTACATGGAAAAACCTCCTTTCCTACTGGAATGACGATTTGAAATTGCCGCCGCAGACGGGTTGCGGCACCCAGCATCTGCTTCACGCCTTGAGCGGCGCTCGCATCTTGCTGGCCGCTGCCCCAACAACTCCTCCCTGTTTCCGCCACTGGCGGCGGTCGTCGCTGTTGCGCTTTGGCAATGGCAGAGGAATGATTATTTTTTATTTGCAGCAGAGAAAAGCCTGCGGGCTTTTCTCTGCTGCTTTTTCACGAGAGGGGGCGTGACCTCAAAATGCATCAAAGAACATAAATGCAGCTTGCCAGTGCTGCCCCACTCGGTGAAAATGTGTTTGGAGCGGCCTGCAGGCCGCGACAAACACAAACAATAAAAATAAAATTCCGCTGAAAATGCCCAGAGCGCAAGCGGAGGGCGTTTTAAATGGGGTTCTTACCCGTTATATTTGCTCTGTGCCAGACTCAGCTTGCCGTCCATGATGAGCTTTGCGGCGGCTTCCAGATCAGGGTAGCGGCCGCTCAGAGCCTTGGCATCCTCTGCCGGGAACTTGCCCAGCACCCACGCGGCAAGGTCGTAGTCCGGGTGGGGCTTGGCACCCACGCCGATGCGGATGCGGGGGAAGTTCTCCCCTCCCAAGCGGGCGATGATGCTCTTCAGGCCGTTATGTCCGCCTGCGGAGCCGGAGGGCCGGATGCGCAGCTTGCCGGGGTTCTGGGTGATATCGTCGCACAGAACGATGACGTGGTCGGCAGGAATCTTGAAAAAGCCCGCCGTGGGGGCGATGGAGTCGCCCGAAAGGTTCATGTAGGTCAGGGGCTTGAGCAGCACCACCTTGTGGCCGTCCACTTCGCCCTGACCCCACAGGCCTTCAAATTTGGTTTTGCTGACCGAAATGCCCCACTTGTCGGCCAGATAGTCCAGCGCGGCATAGCCCGCATTGTGGCGGGTGCCGTCGTATTTTGTTTCCGGGTTGCCAAGACCGGCGATCAGCCAGATGTCATTTGTATTCATGAGTGTTATATTTTCCTTTTTGTGATAAATTGTCCGATGCAAGTCCTAAGTATAACATACGCGCGTGCAAAAAGATATACATTATAAGCGAAAAAGATGCACCTGCAAACAAAAACCGCCGCGCAGGGCCATCCTGTGCAGCGGTCTGTACGCGAAAAACGGACAGCTTACTTGCTCTGCTCGTCTTCCAGCTTCTTTTTCTTGGCAATGTAGGCTTCCATCTTGGGCTCTGCCCAGCCCTCCAGATTGGTCTGGCGCTCCCGGGCGATGCCCAGCGCCTGCGCGGGCACGTCTTTGGTGATGGTGCTGCCGGCGGCGGTGTAGGCACCATCGCCCACCTTCACGGGGGCCACAAGGTTCGTGTTGCAGCCGATGAAGCAGTAATCGCCGATCGTAGTGCGGAACTTATCCTTGCCGTCGTAGTTGCAGGTGACGGTGCCGCAGCCGAAGTTGCAGTACTTGCCCACATCGCTGTCGCCGATATAGGTCAGGTGGCTCACCGTGTTGCCCCGGGCAAAGTTGGAGTTCTTGGTTTCTACATAGGCACCCAGATGCACGCCGTAGTCGGTGACGGTGTTCACCCGCACATGGGTGAAGGGGCCGATGTTGTTGTGAGGGCCGATGTGGCTGCTGTACACCTGACTGGCGTTGACGGTGCTGCCCTCGTCTACGATGCTGTCCTCGATGAGGGTGTTGGGGCCGATGATGCAGCCCGCACCGATGACCGTTCTGCCGCGCAGGATGGTACCGGCCAGAATGACGGCACCCGGGGCGATGACCACGTCCGGTGCGATCTGCACGGTGCGGCTGTCGATGATCACGCCGTTTGCGATGTGCTGCAGCAGAATGACCTCGCGGGCGGCTTCGGCGGCATCCAGCTGCTCACGCGCTGCATTCAGTGCAGCAGAAGAAACAGAATTTTCCATACGATAGATCTCCCTTCCGGCACGGCGGCTCCCGGCGGGTGGATGATAAGGCCTGACCCGGAAAAATGATGCATCCATATCCAAAGATGGATACAACAGAAGCTTTGCGCCGACAAAAAAGAAAAGCTGAAATTACAGGGATAGAAAGTTGTATCCAACAGGCAGATAATCCACGTCAGAAAACAAAAAACCTCTCGAACTTTCTCCCATTTTATACTACCTTAAAACTTGGCAAATTTCAAGGGATTTGCATAAAAAATAACAGACAAATTCGGGATTTTGCATGGTGGAAAGGAATGGATTTTCTGGTATAATAGTTTAGCATTCACAAACAATGTTCATCGGTCGAGTTTTTAAGACAAGGCAAACGATGAGACTGCGGTGCAGCTGTGCTGCGGTCACGAATGGGAGGTAAACAACGCATGAGCAAAAAGTATCTGTACTACTTCAGCGAAGGCAATGATGCTTTCGGCGGCGACAAAGTCACCATGAAGAATACTCTGGGCGGCAAGGGTGCTGGTCTGGCAGAAATGACCGCAGCCGGTATGCCGGTGCCGCAGGGTTTCACCATCACCACCGACGCCTGCACCCAGTATTATGCAGACGGCCGTCAGATCAATGACGAGATCACTGCTGATATCTTTGAGCACCTCAAGGGTCTGGAAGAGATCACCGGCAAGAAGTTCGGCGATAACCAGAACCCCCTGCTGGTCTCCGTCCGTTCCGGCGCACGTCAGTCCATGCCCGGCATGATGGACACCATCCTGAACCTGGGCCTGAACGACGAGGCTGTTGAAGGTCTGGCAAAGAAGACTGGCAACGCCCGTTTTGCATACGACTGCTACCGCCGCTTTGTGCAGATGTTCGCGGACGTCGTTATGATGGTCCCGAAGAGCCTGTTCGAGGTCGAGATCGACAAGATGAAGGAAGCCAAGGGCGTCAAGAACGACGTTGACCTGACTGCTGATGACCTGAAGGAACTGGTCGGCACCTTCAAGAAGATCTACGAGGAGAACGAAGGCCGTCCCTTCCCGCAGGATCCCCGCGATCAGCTGATCGAGGCTGTCAAGGCCGTCTTCCGCAGCTGGGACAACCCCCGTGCAAATGTCTATCGTAAGATGAACGAGATCCCCTACGAGTGGGGCACCGCAGTCAACGTTCAGCAGATGGCATTCGGCAACTCTGGCGACCGCTCCGGCACCGGCGTTGCATTCACCCGTGACCCCGCCACCGGCGCTAAGAAGCTGATGGGCGAGTACCTGATCAATGCACAGGGCGAGGACGTTGTGGCCGGCGTGCGCACTCCTTCTCCCATCAGCCACCTGAAGGATCAGATGCCTGAGGTGTACGATCAGTTCGTTGAGATCGCAACCCGTCTGGAGAACTACTTCCGCGATATGCAGGATATGGAGTTCACCATCGAGGACGGCCACCTGTACATGCTGCAGACCCGTAACGGCAAGCGTACCGCTCAGGCTGCTCTGCAGATCGCATGTGATCTGGTGGACGAGGGCATGATTACCGAGCAGGAAGCTGTCCTGCGCGTGGAGCCCAAGCAGCTGGATACCCTGCTGCATCCCCAGTTCGACGCCGCTGCCCTGAAGGCCGCCGAGGTCGTCGGCAAGGGTCTGGCAGCTTCTCCCGGTTCTGCCTGCGGCCAGATCGTCTTTACTGCTGAAGAGGCAGAGGAGATGGTCAAGTCCGGCAAGATGAAGAAGGTCGTTCTGGTCCGTCTGGAGACCAGCCCCGAGGATATCGTGGGCATGCAGGTCTCTCAGGGCATCCTGACCGTCCGCGGCGGCATGACCAGCCACGCAGCTGTTGTTGCCCGTGGTATGGGCACCTGCTGTGTCTCCGGCTGCGGCAATGACAACGAGGTCAAGATCGACGAGGAAGCAAAGACCTTCGAAATCAATGGCCACAAGTTCGCCGAGGGCGACTGGATCTCCATCGATGGTTCCACCGGCAACATCTACGGCGAGCAGGTCGCTACCGTGGCCGCTACCGGCAATAAGAACTTCAACCGCTTCATGGGCTGGGCAGACGCTGCTCGTCAGCTGCTGGTCATGACCAACGCTGATAACCCGCGCGACGCACAGCAGGCAGTGGATCTGGGTGCTGAGGGCATCGGCCTGTGCCGTACCGAGCACATGTTCTTCGCAGAGGATCGCATCAAGGCTGTCCGTGAGATGATCTGCGCACGTACCGTGGAAGAGCGCGAAGCTGCTCTGGCCAAGGTCGAGCCGTTCCAGCAGGGTGACTTCGAGGCCATGTACCGCATCATGGGTG
>ERZ833963.698-NODE-698-length-47912-cov-8.661345_pt1 | contig 47912 bp, 46 predicted proteins | sample MGYA00519693_ERZ833963 | MGnify/ENA primary metagenome ERZ833963 (study PRJEB31850, sample SAMEA3708748) | human gut metagenome | biome: human gut; feature: human-associated habitat; material: faeces | place: China | collected 2014 ...
CCGACGCGGCGGGCTCCACCTTTGTGGAGACGCTGACCCTGGCGCCCTTTGCCCTGGTGCTGATCTTCTGGATGGAGGCCCACGGCACCGGCGCCGCCGGGGTCCTCTCTGGTTGGCAGTGGCTGCTGCTGCCGGTGTCCGGCGTGGTGACCACTGTGCCGCTGATGTTCTTCGCCGCCGGCATGAAAACCACGCCAATGACCCTCTCCGGCATTCTGATGTATATCAACCCCACCATGCAGCTGCTGCTGTCCGTGGCGCTGTATGGAGAGGCATTCACCGCCACCCACGCCATTTTGTTCGGCTTCGTCTGGACGGGGCTGATCCTGTACCTGATCTCCGGCGCCCGCGAGAGCCGGAGGCACCGAGAGGAGGAAAAACCATGCGTGTGATTACCGGCACTGCCCGCGGCCGCCGGCTGAAGGAGCTGGAAGGGACGGAGACCCGCCCCACCACCGACCGGGTGAAGGAGGGGCTCTTCAGCGCCCTGCAGTTCGACATCGAGGGGCGCCGGGTGCTGGACCTGTTCGCCGGAACCGGCCAGCTGGGCATCGAGTGCCTCAGCCGGGGCGCGGCTTCCGCTGTGTTTGTGGACCGACGGCCGGATGCGGCAGCTTTGACCCGCGAAAACCTGAAGCTCTGCGATCTGACGGACCGGAGCCGGGTAGTGGCCGGGGACTCCATGGAATTTCTCAAGGCCGCCCGGGAAAAATATGACCTGATCTTTCTGGACCCGCCCTATGAGACGGAACTGCTGGAGACGGCCATCGCCCATATTGCCCGCCATGACCTGCTGAACGTTCACGGCATGATGATCGCGGAGCATCCGGTGGACAAGGCCCTGCCGGCCCTGTCCGCACCCTACCGCATGGGCCGGACCTACCGGTACGGCAAAATCGCCGTCACCATCTACCACCGGGACGGAGACGAGGGGGCGCAGGTATGAGGATCGCAGTCTGTTCCGGCAGCTTTGACCCCATCACGCTGGGACACATGGATATTATTCGCCGCACGGCGGCCTGCTTCGATCAGGTGTATGTCTGCGTCAGCCCCAATGCAGAAAAGCGGGGCCAGATGTTCACCCCGGAGCAAAAGCTGAAGCTTGTGGAGGCGGCGGTTTTAGAGCTGCCCAACGTAACGGCGGAGCTGTACGGCGGCCTGCTGGCCGATTTCGCCACGGAGCGGAAGGCTACCGCCATTGTCCGGGGCATCCGGACCCAGAGCGATTTCGACACGGAATATCAGCAGGCCATGGTGAACCGGGGCCTGCATCCGGGCCTGGAAACGCTGCTGCTGCCTGCGGACCCGGCGTACATCTATTTGAGCTCCACCGTGGCAAGGGAGATGATCCATTATCATCAGCCCCTTGATAAGTACCTGCCCAAGGCGATCCTGCCCCTGATCCGGGACTGGACGGAACAACGATAAGGAGAATGCGTTATGGCTGAAAACGATGTAAACCGTTTAATTGATATGCTGTATGAACGGGTCGAGGACGCCAAGTCCCCCGCCCTGAAGCCCAACCTCAGCATGGTGGACCGGGACGAGGTGCTGGATCTGCTGGACGAGCTGCGGAACCAGCTTCCTGTGGAGCTGAAACGGGCTCAGGAGCTGCTGGCCGCCCGGGAAAAATTTGTGGACGAGGCCAAGCGGGACGTGGAGCGGATGATGCGTCAGGCGGATCTGGAGGCCAAGAGCAAGGTCTCTGACAGCGAGGTGCTCTATGCCGCCAAGGAGAAGGCCCGGAAGATCATTGCCGACGCGGAGGATCGCTCCCGCCAGCTCTGCCAGGTGGCAAATGAGTACGCAGAGGACGCTCTGGCCCGGACGGAGGAGGCTGTGCAGGCCGCACTGACCGAGGTGAAGCAGTCCCGGTCCGCATTCCGGGCCGCTTCCGCCGCCAAGCTTCAGGAACAGCGGGAAAAGCTGGAGGCAGAAAGAAAGACTGCGGAAGAGACGGAGAACTGACGGCTGAGACCGCTGATGTGTAAATCGGCGGAATACACAAACAGAGATCATAGTCGGTGTGGAAAAGATGGTTGACCATAACGGAGACTGTCTGCCGTAAAAAAGGGGATTTGCGGGAAAATTCGTTAAAAATGACGAAAAAGAACCTGCAACTTTTTCAAAGAACTCTATATTTAGCGCAACTTGCGTTCTGAAAAAGAATGACAACACAAGATATTGTGTTGTCATTCTTTTTGATTTTACGTAAACCAATCGGCAACGATGGAACAATTGTTTGAAAACGGTGAATTATTCCTGACTTTTGGCAAAAAGTGGCCTGTTTTCAAGGGTTTGCGTCGGAAAAAAATACTTGCAATCCCCCTTGAAATCGCTTATACTCAGGGTGTGTGGTGGGGAAAAGTGGGGAAGATGTGGATAACAGTGCCACATTGGACCACGAAAACCCAAAAAGTAGGGAAGGAGGGCACCGCTATGGCCAGACTCATGGGCAAGTCCAATAACACCATTGACTCCAAGGGCCGGCTGGTGATCCCCTCCAATATGCGGGAAGCACTGGGAGACCGGTTTTATATCACCATCGGCGCCCAGCACTGCCTGACCATTTACCCCGAGGCCAAGTGGAACCAGATGTCCGAGGATATGGACGAGTTGCCCTACACCGAGGCCCGGGCGCTGACGCTGCTGTATGCCAACGCTGTGGAGTGCGAGCCTGACGGTCAGGGCCGCGTTCTGATCCCCGCTGCCCTGCGGAACTACGCAAACCTGAAAAAAACCGCCACAATCGTTGGCATGAACGCCTTTGCCGAGATTTGGGATTCCGCCACCTGGACGGAGCGGGAACGCCAGATGCTGGAAGAGGACGATATGGCCGCCGCCATGGACGCCTTGGCGCGGGCCCGTCGGAATCGGAGCTGAGCTATGGAATTTACCCACAAGCCCGTTTTGCTGGCCGAGTGCATCGAAGCGCTGCATATCCGGCCGGAGGGGATTTATGTAGACGGCACACTGGGCCGTGCGGGGCACTCAAGAGAGATCGCCCAAAGGCTCACCACCGGCCGGCTGGTGTGCATTGACCGGGACCAGGCCGCTATCGACGCGGCCCAGGAGCGGCTGGCCCCCTGGATGGACCGGGTGACGCTGGTCCACAGCAATTTCGACCGGGTCAGCGAGATTTTGGCGGAGTTGGACATTCCCGGCGTGGACGGTATGTTATTTGATCTGGGAGTATCCTCTCCTCAGCTGGATGACGCGTCCCGTGGATTTTCCTATATGCATGACGCACCGCTGGACATGCGGATGGACGCCACCGCCCCTCTCACCGCTTATGATGTGGTAAACACCTGGAGCTACGAGGAACTGCGCCGTATTTTGTTTGAGTACGGCGAGGAGCGCTACGCCCCCGCCATTGCGAAAAAAATCGTACAGGCCCGGGAGACCGCGCCGGTACAAACTACATTGGAATTAGCGGAGCTGATCCGCTCTGCCATGCCTGCCGCCGCGCTCCGGGAGAAACAGCACCCGGCCAAGCGGAGCTTTCAGGCCATCCGCATTGCCGTCAACGGCGAGCTGGATGCCCTGCCGCCCATGCTCAGCGGAGCCATTGACCGTCTGAACCCCGGCGGCCGACTGGCCGTCATCACCTTCCATTCTCTGGAGGACCGCATTGTGAAGCGGGCCTTTCAGGATGCCGCCAAAGGCTGCACCTGTCCGCCGGAATTTCCGGTGTGCGTGTGCGGGAAAAAGCCCAGAGTGCGGTTGGTGACCCGGAAGCCCATCGTTTCGGGAGCGGCGGAGCTGGAAGAAAACAGCCGGGCCCGCAGCGCCAAGCTGCGGGTGGTAGAAAAATGTGATCCATTTGATATTTGACTTTTAAAAAGGGACAAGCCCTTTATTGTGTGTTGATTTTGTGGAAGGGAGGGACTCTGCAATGGCGTCAGCGGCCAGAGAATACCGTTATGCGCATCGGGAATTCAGCACAAACGGGAGTCTGGCCCGGGATCTGGACTGGGCGGTCCGGGAACGGGAATTGGAACATGCCGGCGAGGTCCCTCGCCACGAGCGGACACAGGCGGCTCCGAAGGTTTATCATAAGGAACAGGTTTTGGTGCGGGAGCGCCAGGCGATCCCCGTGCTATCTGTGTTGGGGGTAACGGCTGTGGCCGTGGCCGCGGTGATGCTGCTGCTGAGCTATGTGCAGCTGACCACCTTGGCCGCCGACACCGTGGCTCTGAAAAGCGAACTGACGGTCTTGCAGGCGGAAAATGTCAGCCTGACGGCCCAGCACGAGCAGATGTTTGATATGGCCACCGTCAAGGAAGTGGCGGCTGCCGCCGGAATGTCCAAGCCTACCAGCAGCCAGATCACCTATCTGGATCTGGACAGCGAGGACAGCGCCGTGGTCTACCGGACGGAGACCCCCAGCGTTTTCAGCCGGATCTTAAGCTCCTTGCATCATGGAGTCTACGCCGTGGTGGAATATTTCGACTGAACCTGAAATAAGTATGTTGTGACACAGCGGGGAGTGAGAAGCCGGCGTCTTCTTACTCCCCTTCTTTGCTGAATTGCCCCTGAAAGGAGAACTCTATGGCATCCAATCCCCGGAGAAAAAGCGACGCGGCCCGGCGGGCCAATCAGGTCATCCGCAGCCGGACGGTGCTGGTCATGCTGCTGTTGGGCATCGTGACCTTTGCAGTGCTGTTCTGGAAGCTCTATGACATCCAGATCCGTCAGCATAGCGTATTGCAGGAAAAAGCCATCGAGCAGCAGACCCGCAGCGCCGTGGTCAACGCCTCCCGAGGCACCGTTTATGACCGAAACCTCAACACGCTGGCCATCTCCGCCACGGCGGAGGACGTAAACATCTCTCCAATGCGGATCGCGGAGTTTGTGGAGAGCCAAAAGGAAAAGCAGGAGAAGGCCGCCAAGAAGGCGGCGGATAAGGGAGAGACTTACACAGCCCCTATCCTGCGGGATCAGGCCTACATCGCCAAGGGCCTCAGCCGCATTCTGGGCGTGGAACAGGAGACTCTGGAAAACCGGATGACCAAGACCAACTATGACTATTGGAACATCAAGAAGCGGGCGGATCAGACGGTTTCCGACGAAGTTCGCCGTTTCATCAACGGCGAGATCGACCCTGACGGCAATGAGGTGCCGGAATCGGATCGGGTAAAGCTTCAAGGCGTCTGGCTCCAGCCATCCTCCAAGCGGTACTACCTGTACGGATCTCTGGCTTCCGGCGTTCTGGGCTTTGTAAACTCCGACGGCGTGGGCAGTGTGGGTCTGGAGGCCAAGTACGACGATACCCTTACTGGTACTGCCGGGTATACCATCAGTGCCCGAAACGCCGCCGGCACGGAACTGATGTACAACTACGAGCAGATCTTCGATGCGGAAAACGGGCACAGTCTGGTGCTGACGCTGGATGCCAACGTCCAGATGAGTCTGGAAAACGGTCTGGAGAGTATGCTGAAAAAATACGGCGCCAAAAACGGCGGCACCGGCATCGTTATGGATGTGAACTCCGGAGCTATCGTGGCTATGGCGTCCTATCCCAACTACGATCTGAATGACTACGGCACGATTTTTGACGATGCCCTGAAGACCAAGCTGGATACGGAGCTTGCCAAGATCGACGCAAAGCGCTCCACCTATGAATCGGAGGAGGCGTATGCCGAGGCCCGGTCTGCGGCCATCAACAGCGCTGTTCAGTCCCAGTGGCGCAACAAGTGCATCGACTCCACCTACGAGCCGGGTTCCACCTATAAGCCCATTACGCTGGCGGCGGCGCTGGAGGAGGGCAAGGTGACGAAAAACTCCACCTTCTACTGTTCCGGCTCCACCCGTGTGCAGGGTTGGAACAAGGCCATCTACTGTTCCAACCACAGCGGCCACGGTCAGCAGACCCTCATCGAGGCGGTGGGCCATTCCTGCAACCCTGCCTTTATCAGCATGGGCCTGTCCGTGGGAACGGAGACCTACTACAAGTATCTGAAATCTTTCGGCCTGATGGATAAGACCGGCATCGACATGATCGGTGAGGTGAAGGGCATTTTTCAGGATGAAAAGAGCTTCAACTCTCAGGTGGTGTCTCTGGCATCCTACTCTTTCGGCCAGACCTTCAACGTGACGCCCATCGAGTTGATCCGGGCTCAGGCGGCCTGCGTCAACGGCGGCTATCTCTATCAGCCCTACATTGTGGAGCAGGTGCTGGACGAGGACGGCAACGTTCTGTCCCAGCATGACTCTACTCCAGTGCGGCAGGTCATCAGCGAGGAGACCTCCGCCATTGTCCGGGAGGCGCTGGAATATGTGGTCTCCTCCGGCAGCGGCAAAAATGGCCGGGTGGCGGGCTACCGCATCGGCGGCAAGACCGGCACCGCCGATAAGACCGGCACCAAGACCAACGACAACCCAAAGGGCGACGTGGTGGTGTCCTTCATGTGCTTTGCCCCGGCAGACGATCCCAAGTACATCATGCTCCTGACTATGGACACCCCTCGCCGTGATACCGGCACCGCCGTGTACGGCGGTACCATGGTGGCTCCCGTGGCCGGTCAGATCATGGGCGAGATCCTGCCCGCACTGGGTATTGAACCGAATTACAGCGCCTCAGAGCTGGCGGGCGCCGATGCCGCCGTGCCCTATGTGGTGGGCAAGAGTGCAGCGGACGCGAAGGCAGCTTTGAAGGCGGCGGGCTTTGCCTGTACCACCGTGGGAAGTGGCGATACCGTGACGGACCAGACCCCGGCGGGCGGCGCCATCGTGCCCAATAATGCCTCCATCGTGCTCTATCTGGGCGTGGAGAAGCCAAATGCCCCCAGCACCGTCCCCAACGTGGTAGGTAAGACCCCGGCGGAGGCCAACAAGGCCCTGACCGATGCGGGCCTCATTATGAAGGTCACCGGCGCCACCAGCACCGGCGGCAGCACCGGCAGCGTCACCGCCATTTCCCAGAGCGCGGAGGCGGGGACGGAATTGGCTGCCGGCAGCGTGGTCACGGTGCGTTTCGGCGCGAAAACCACGGACTGACCGCCCCTTACCGCACTTTTTGCCAGGTTTATGACACCATTTTCGGTATGCTTTCCGGAAAAACCTGCTACAATAGCCAAGGAGTGCTTTGTATACAGCCGCCGACTGCCCTGCGAGGGGGGCGGTGGACTTTCGTGAAACAAGACCGATCAAATGGAGGAAAACGATATGAAACTGCGGGAACTGCTCAACGGCGTCCCTGTCGCGTCCTGCGCGGTGGATCTGGAAATGGAAATCACCGGCGTCAGCTATGATTCCCGGGCCACCCAGCCCGGAGACCTGTTCGTAGCCATGACCGGCTACGCCACAGACGGCCACAAGTATATCGCCACGGCGCTGGAAAAGGGCGCGGCGGCGGTGTTGTGCCAGAATTTGCCGGAGGGGGATGGCCCTTATATCCGAACGGCGGATTCCCGCCGTGCGCTGGCGGTGATCGGGGCTAACTGGTTCGGCCATCCCGCCGAGGAGATGACCATGATCGCCGTCACCGGCACCTGCGGCAAGACCACCACCACCTATCTGCTCAAGGCCATTCTGGAGCAGGCACGGGGGGCCAAGGTGGGCCTTATCGGTACCAATCAGAACATGATCGGGCAGGAGGTCATCCCTACGGATCGCACCACGCCGGAATCCTTTGAGGTCCAGCGGCTCTTCCGGGAGATGGCGGACGCCGGGTGCGCCTATGCGGTGATGGAGACCTCCTCCCACGCCCTGTGTCTGGACCGGGTCTACGGCGTTTACTATGCGGTGGGCATCTTCACCAATCTGACACAGGACCATCTGGATTTCCATGTAACGATGGAAAACTACTGCGATGCCAAGGCCATTTTGTTCCGAAACTGCGGCGTCGGCGTAGTGAACGGTGACGATCCGTGGACGCCCCGGCTGCTGAAGGATGCCACCTGTCAGGTGCGCACCTACGGCGTCAAGTCCGAGGCGGACCTCCGGGCGGAAAACGTGGTGCTGTCTGCCAATGGCATTGCCTTTGACGCGGTGACAAAAACCGAGAGGGTACCCATCCGGGTGAATATCCCCGGCGGCTTTATGGTGTATAATACGTTGGATGTGCTGGGGGCCGCACTGGCGCTGGGCGTTTCTTTAAAGGACAGCGCTGCTGTTCTGGCCAAGGTCCCCCATGTGCAGGGGCGGGTGGAGGTAGTCCCCACCCCCGGCAAGGACTATACCATCCTCATTGACTACGCCCACACGCCGGACAGCATGGTGAACGTGCTGCAAACGGTGAAGGAATTTGCCAAGGGCCGCACCGTGGCGGTGTTCGGCTGCGGCGGCGACCGTGACAAGACCAAGCGCCCCCGCATGGGCAAGGCGGCGGCGGACTGGTCCGATTTTGCCGTTGTCACCACCGACAATCCCCGGACCGAAGAACCTGCGGCCATCATCCGGGACATTCTGCCGGGCTTTGACGACAGCAACACCCCTTACGAAGTGGTGGAGGACCGGGTGGAGGCGATCCATTGGGCCATGGACCATGCCCAGAAGGACGATGTGATCGTTCTGTGCGGCAAGGGTCACGAGACCTATCAGGAAGTGAACCACCAGAAGTTCCACATGGATGAGCGGGAGATCGTGGCGGAGCACCTGAACAGCGGACGCTGAGGTCCGGCAGACTTTAGGCATCCCCATTTCACAAATACAGCCGCGTGTGGCGGCAAAAACACCGGCCGGATGTGTACCGGACGGTCAGCAAGAGAAAGGCCCTGACGGGGAAAGCTGTCAGGACCGGGATAAGGAGAAAGCATGAGTATCTATGTGACGTTACTGGCCGGCTGTGTGCTGACCATGATTCTGGGCAAATTCGTACTGGCGGAGCTGCGGAAGCTGAAGGCCGGACAGGAGATCCGGCAGGACGGCCCCACCTGGCACAATTCCAAGGCGGGCACCCCCACCATGGGCGGTATTGCCTTTATTCTGGGCAGCGGCATCGTGACCTTTGCCTGCGGCTGGCAGCAGATGCTGGCGGGGGACTTCGCCCATCTGTATGTGTACCTGTTCGCCCTGATCTTCGGGCTCATCGGTTTTGTGGATGACTACCGCAAGGTCCGCCAGCACCAGAACGAGGGCCTGACCGCCAAGCAGAAGTTTGTCTTACAGCTTCTGGCGGCGGTGGTGTTCCTGTGCCTGATGCGGTATGAGGGCCTTTTGACCAACGATCTCTATATCCCCTTCATCAACGTGACGCTGACAGTGAACTGGATCGTGTATCTGATCTTTGCCGCCTTCGTCATCGTGGGCTGCGTCAACTCCGTGAACCTCACCGATGGTATCGACGGTCTGGCCTCTAGCGTCACCGCTGTGGTCATGGCGTTCTTCATGGGCGCCGCTATGATCTGGAAATTCACTACGCTGGGGATCTTTTCCTCCGCCCTGTGCGGCAGTCTGGTGGGCTTTTACGCCCTGTATAACTGCCATCCCGCCAAGTGCTTTATGGGAGACACCGGCAGCCTGTTTTTAGGCGGCGCGGTGGCGGCGCTGGCCTTTGCCTTTGATATGCCGCTGGTGCTGATTCCGGTGGGGATCATCTACATTCTGGAAACTTTGTCCGATATTATACAGGTTGGATACTTCAAGGTCACCCACGGCAAGCGGTTTTTCAAAATGGCCCCTCTGCATCACCATTTGGAGCGGTGCGGCTGGAGCGAGGTGAAGATCGTAACGGTCTTTGTGTCCATTACGGCAGTGTTCTGCCTGCTGGCGTATTGCGGCATCCGGGGCCGCTATCTGTAAACCGGTAAGACCTTGACTTGATTCGGAGAGAAAGGAGGAAACATCCATGACCCAGACACGGCCCCGCCGCCGTCCCCTGACCCATCAGGAGAAGCTGGCCCTTCAGGAGCGCAAGCAGCGCCGCCGGGAAAAAATGGAAGAGAGCCGGGAACTGGCCAAAGGTCCCATCGACCTGACCTTCTGTCTGCTGGTCATGCTGCTGACGGCCATCGGTCTGGTGATCCTCCTGTCTGCCAGCTTTCCCTCCGCCTATTATGAGAAAGCACCCTCCCGCCACAACCCGCTGTATTACTTTGAAAAGCAGGGCGTTTTCGCCGTGCTGGGCACGGCGGTGATGCTGCTGGTCAGTAAGTTCAACTACCAGCGGCTTCGCGGCGCGGGCAGAGCCTTGATCTATGTGTCCGTGATTTTTCTGATTCTGGTCATCATCCCCCACAACCCCATTGCGGTGACGGCCAAGGGCGCTACCCGCTGGCTAAAGATCGGCGTGCAGTTCCAGCCCTCGGAGATCGCCAAGGTGGCAATCATTACCTACTTTGCCGACAGCATTTCCCGAAAAAAGGACAAAATGCGCAGCTTCCGCTACGGCGTGCTACCCTACGCCTTTATTCTGGTGGTAGTGGCAGGCCTGGTGGCCGTTGAGCCCCACCTCTCCGGCGCGATCCTGATTTTGGGCGCGGGGGCGGCTATGATGCTGGTGGGCGGCATCAACTGGATCTGGGTAGGTACTGCCGCTGGCGCGGCGGTTGGCATGGTGTATGTGGCTTTATTTGTCATCGGCTATAACAAATCCCGCGTTATATACTGGCTGGACCCTTGGGCAGATGCCGCGGATAAGGGCTATCAGCTTTCCCAGAGCCTCATTACCATTGGCTCCGGCGGGTTGTGGGGACTGGGTCTTGGCAAGAGCCGGCAGAAGTTCCTGTTTCTGCCGGAGGAGCACAACGATTTCATTTTCTCCATCGCCTGCGAGGAATTGGGTCTGGTGGGCGCGGGGATCATCATGCTGCTGTTCGCGGCGCTGATCCTTCGAGGCTACTGGATCGCCCTCCACACCCGTGACCGGTTCGGCACGCTGTTGGCGGTGGGCTTTACCACGCAGCTGGCGGTACAGGTGTTTTTGAACATCAGCGTGGTGACGGGACTGCTCCCCACCACCGGCATTTCTCTGCCGTTTTTCAGCTACGGTGGCACCGCCCTGCTTATCCAGCTGGCGGAGATGGGCGTGATCCTGAGCGTATCCAGGCAAATGAAGCCAACAAAGGCAGGGTAAACACCTGCCTCAGCGTGTCGAAAAGTTTTTTCGCCCCGCTGACACATTTTCAGAACTGTTAGTTCTGAAAATATTGGATTTTAATGGCGCAGGACACCCTTCTTGGGTTTCCCGCGCACACCCTTCCTTACCGTTTTCTTGATAGCCTTAGGCAGGATAAACACCTGCCTTTTTGGCTTGTTTTGACATCTTTTTGGAAAGGGGCGCTGCTGGTGGAAAAGCGCATTGACCGGGTGATCTTCACCTGCGGCGGCACGGCGGGCCATGTGAACCCGGCTATTGCCGTGGCGCAGCTGATGGCGGAGAAGAACCCGCAGATCAAAATACTGTTCGTTGGGGCGGAGCGGGGGTTGGAAAAGGACCTGATTCCCAAGGCGGGATATGAATTCCGCACCGTTCACATCTCCAGCTTTCACCGCTCCCTCAAGCTGGCGGAGATCAAGCACAATCTGGTGTCCCTCTACAATATGGTCCGCTCCCCGGCAGAGGCCCGGGCTATTTTGAAGGAGTTTCGACCTGACGCGGTGATCGGAACCGGCGGCTATGCCAGCTATCCCACCGTGAAGGCCGCCGCCAAAATGGGCATCCCCACGGCGGTCCATGAGTCCAACGCCGTGCCGGGACTGACCACGGAGCTGCTGGAGCCTTACGCCGGGCGGATCATGGTAGGCTTTGAATCCTGCCGCCAGCACTACAAGCACCCGGAGAAGGTGGCCGTCACCGGCACCCCGGTCCGGGAGGACTTCTTCACCCTGACCAAGGAGGCGGCCAAGGAAAAGCTGGGCGTCAATGACGGACGGCCGCTGATCGTCTCCTTCTGGGGGTCTCTGGGCGCTTCCGGCATGAACGCCCAGATGGCGGATATGCTGGCTTTGGAGGCGGGGAAGGAGCCGTTCCATCATATCCACGGCGCGGGCAAGAGCGGATATGCTGCCGTGCTGAAGGCATTGGCGGAGAAGGGCGTGGACCTGAAGGACCACCCCTCCCTGCAGGTCCGGGAATACATCTACGACATGGCACCGGTGATGCGGGCGGCGGATCTGGTGATCTGCCGGGCGGGAGCCTCCACCGTCAGTGAGCTGACGGCGCTGGGTGTGCCGGCCATCATGGTGCCATCCCCCTATGTGACCAACAACCATCAGGAGAAAAACGCCCGCGCGCTGGAGACCCACGGCGGCGTGGAGGTTTTGCTGGAGCAGGATTCCTCCGGGCAGGCGCTGTTTCAGACGGCAGCAGGCATTTTGCATGATGACGCCCGGCGGGAAGCCATGGCGTCGGCCATGGCGGAATTGGGTATCCGGGATGCGGCCCAGCGAATTTACGAAACCGTTCAGGAGTTGCTGTAAATTTACTGTTTCGGACTTTACACCGGCCCATCGCCGTGATAAAGTATCAAAGAAACCGAAAAACAGACGGCGAAAGCGCCCTGTATCCGAGAAAACGGCAGGCGTTTAGCCCTTTTGATAAAGCGGCGGCAGGAACCGAAGTTGCTCTCTCCCCATAGAATGGCCCGTGATACCATTTTCATCGGGAGGGACCAATAATATGAGCCGACTGCTGATCCGGGGCGGGAACCGCCTCCAAGGGGAAGTCACCATACAGGGAGCGAAAAACAGCGTGCTGCCCATTCTGGCAGCTACCATTCTCACCGGCGGAAGCGTGGAGCTGCGCCGCTGTCCCCGTCTGCGGGATGTGGAGGCGTCCATCCGTATCCTGCAAGCCTTGGGCTGCAAGGCCGGGTGGCGGGGGGATGTGTTGGAGGTGGACACCGCCGGGATGACCGGCTGCGATGTTCCCGACGCGCTGATGCGGGAGATGCGGTCCTCCGTGATCTTTCTGGGGGCGATCCTGGCCCGGTGCGGGGAGGCAAGCCTCACCAGCCCCGGCGGCTGCGAATTAGGTCCCCGGCCCATCGACCTGCACCTCTCCGGCCTCCGGGCACTTGGGGCGGAGATCGACGATACCGGCGGCACCCTGCACTGCAAGGCGGCAAAGCTGACGGGGCGGGAGATCGTGCTGGGGTTCCCCTCTGTGGGGGCCACGGAAAATTTGATGCTGGCGGCCTGCGGCGCGGAGGGCGTCACGGTGCTTTCCAACGCCGCCAGAGAACCGGAAATTGAAGATCTGCAAGGCTTTTTGAATACCTGCGGTGCGGAGATCACCGGCGCGGGCACATCCACGGTGGTGATCCGGGGCGGACGGCCCCTCCACGGCGGTACTTACACCATTCTGCCGGACCGCATCGCGGCGGCCACTTACCTGTGCGGGGCGGCCTCCGCCGGGGGCGAGGTCTTTCTCCGGGACGCACGGGAGGAGCACCTCTCCGCTGTGACGGCGGTGCTCCGGGAGGCGGGGTGCGACGTGACCGGCGGCAGCGCCGGGATCGTGTGCCGCCGTACCGGACGATTGACGGCGCCCCGGCCCATCCGCACGGCCCCCTATCCCGGCTTTCCCACCGACGCGCAGGCCATTTTGATGGCGGCGCTGCTGCGGTGCCGGGGGGCGGCGGTATTCGAGGAAAACCTGTTCAGCAGCCGCTACCGACATGTGGATGAGCTGGCCCGCATGGGGGCAGACATCCGGGTTTCCGGACGGACGGCGGTGGTGCTGGGCGTGGAGCGGCTCCACGGAGCCGTCGTGCGGTGTACGGATCTGCGTGGCGGCGCGGCACTGTGCGCAGCGGCTCTGGCAGCGGAGGGAGAGACCTCCATTTCGGACATTACCCATATCGACCGGGGCTATCAGAGCATCGAGGATGATCTGGCGGCGCTGGGCGCGGATATACGGCGGGTGGAGGAGACGGCCTCCCCCTGAGAGACAGACTGTAAAGGAGAACCACCATGGCAAGACGGAGAGGATCGGCGCGGCGGCGCAGAAGGGGAGGCAGCGGCTTCCTCTATAAGCTGCTGTCCGTATTCCTGATCTGCGGCTGTCTGGTGGCGGCCATCACCCTGTTTTTCCGGGTGGATACGGTGGTCATCACCGGGGAGAAGCGCTATACGGAGGCGGAGATCCGTCAGGCCAGCGGCGTGGAGGACGGTGACAACCTCTTTTTGCTGAACAAGTATCAGGTGATCCGGAACATCGCCGAGGCCCTGCCCTATATCGAGATCGAAAACACCCGTATTCAGCGGAAGCTGCCGGACACCCTGCTGATCCAGGTGCAGGAGTGCGGCGATCCTCTGGCCTGGACGCAGGACGGGACAGTGTGGCTGATGAGTCCTGCCGGAAAGATCGTGGAGCAGACGGATACCGCCGCGGGATACCCCACCGTTGACGGCTGTGAGCTGCTGTCCCCCTCCGTAGGAACCCAGATCGCTGTGGATACGGCCTATGAGACCCGGCGGGAAAGCCTGCTGGAATTGCTGGCTGTGCTGGATGAAACGGGGGATCTGGCAAAGGTGGATGCCATCCATCTGGGAGAGGCGTCCTATATTTCTATGGACTATATGGACCGCTTTACGGTGAAAATGCCCTATCAGGCGGACTTTTCCTATAAGCTGCGGGTGCTGGAACTGGCCATCAACAGTGACAAGATCCAGGATAATATGACAGGCACCTTTGATATGCGGCAGGAGGACGGCCAGGTCATATTTGATCAGGATACCAGAAAATAAGAGGAAGCCGGGAGGGAGACGCCGAAAAAAATCGGAAACAAATCTCCGGCAACCCTTGACCTCACCGGGAAAATAGCATACAATAGATAATCATATCCCACTATGCTTGGGACACTATAACTTGTGATTTACAGGGCGGCTTGCCGCCCTTTCGTACAAAAGACAGCAGGAGGCACCGCTATGGCATTTGGATTGGAAACCGGCCCCGAGTCCGTGGTCAACATCAAGGTCATCGGCGTTGGCGGCGGCGGCAACAACGTGGTCAACCGCATGGTCCGCTCCGGCACCAAGGGTGTGGAGTTCGTGGCCGTGAATACAGATAAGCAGGCACTGAATGTTTCCAGTGCTACATACAAGATCCAGATCGGCGAAAAGCTGACCCACGGTCAGGGCGCCGGCTCCGACCCCGAGGTGGGCCGCAAGTCCGCTGAGGAGAGCCGAAACCAGATCGCCAAGGCGCTGGAGGACACCGATATGGTGTTCATCACCGCCGGCATGGGCGGCGGCACCGGCACTGGCGGCGCACCCATTGTAGCGGAGATCGCCAAGGAGATGGATATTCTCACCGTGGCCGTGGTCACCAAGCCCTTTGGCTTTGAGGGCCGCCGCCGGATGCAGCAGGCGGAGAGCGGCATTGCCGAGCTGAAGGATAAGGTGGACTCTCTGGTCATCATCCCCAACGAGCGGCTGAAACACGCCACGGATCAGAAGATCACCTTTGCCAACGCCTTTGAGATCGCCGACGATGTGCTGCGTCAGGCAGTGCAATCCATTTCCGACCTGATCCGCGACACCGGCTTCATCAATCTGGACTTTGCCGATGTGACGGCCATTATGAAGAACGCAGGTATGGCTCACATGGGCGTGGGCCGGGCTGCCGGCAAGGGCAAGGCCGAGGAAGCCGCCCGTATGGCCATTTCCAGCCCCCTGCTGGAGACTTCTATCGAGGGGGCCAAGGGCGTCCTTATCAACGTCACCGGCTCTATGGACATCGGTCTGGAGGAAGTGGAGCAGGCCGCCTCTCTGGTGCAGCAGGCCGTCCATCCCGACGCCCTCACCATCTTCGGCGCCACCTTCGACGAAACTATGGACGACGAGATCCGTGTCACCGTCATCGCCACCGGCTTTGATAAGAACCCGGCTGACGAGCTGCCTAAGATCGGCACATTTGCAAAGCCTCCCGTTCAGTTGGAGGGTCAGGAGAAGGATGAGCAGCCCAAGGCACCCTTTGCACCCATTGAGCCCATTGCTCCGGCAGAGGAAAAGCCCGCTGAACCGGAGGAAGATCCCTTCGATGACATTTTCAAAATTTTCAATCGCCGGGATTGAGTGGAATTTTTAAATTGAAGCTTCTACCAGCAGACGCAGGAATTTCCTGCGTCTGCTTTTTTGCGCTTATGCTTAAAGCGTCATCGTGATCCGGCTGGCGCTGCTGCCGCTTTTTGTCGGGAGTTGCCGCGCCTGCAGCGGACAAGATAACCGTGTCCGCAGAAAATGCGGCACAAATCTGCGGCGGCACGACAGAATTTCAATACAAATAGGAATATAGGACGAAAAATTAACGATTTGTTTTGAAAAAATGCCGTACCGGCCGCGAAAGGAGTGATGGACTTGCATGGAACCATACAAAAAGGACTGCGTTACGGCGCGGCGCTGGTACTGGCCATGGCGCTGTGCGCCACCGCCGCCCTGGCCGCCGGAACGGAGGGGAAACGGCTGGTGCCGGTGGGACACACCGTAGGGGTGAAGCTGTTTGCCCGGGGCGTGGTGGTGGTAAAGCTGCCGGAGGGCGGTACTCCGGCCCGGACCTGCGGCCTGAAAACCGGCGACGTGATCGTGGAGTGCGGCGGCGAGGCCGTGACCTCCACGGAGCAGTTCCAATCCCTGCTGCAAAAAAATGGAACGGACGCCACGGCACTGGAGATCAAGCGGCAGGGCAGCCCTCTGACCCTCTCTGTGGAGCCGGAACGGAATGAACAGGGCATCTGCTGCATCGGCGCGTGGATCCGGGACAGCATGGCGGGCATCGGCACCGTGACCTATTACGATCCCGCGACCGGCGCTTTCGGCGCGCTGGGACACGGGATCACCGACGGCGATACCATGGCTCTGATGCCCTTCGGTAGCGGCTCCATCCTGCCCTCCACCGTGAAGGCGGTGAAGAAGGGGAGCAGCGGCAGCGCCGGGGAGCTGCGGGGCAATTTTGACCTGTCCGGCGACCTTGGCCCCCTGTGCGCCAACACCGACTGCGGCATTTTCGGCACACTTCCGGCGGACTGCACCCTTGTGGCGGGCGAGGCTCTGCCGGTGGGCGATGCCGTGGAGGGACCGGCAACGATCCGGGCCAATGTGTCCGGGGACGAGGTGCGGGAGTATGCCGTTGAAATTTTGAAACGGCTCCCAAATGCCTCTGACGGTCGGGAAATGGTGATCTCCGTCACAGACCCGGACCTGATCGCCGCCACCGGCGGCATTGTGCAAGGCATGAGCGGCAGTCCCATTCTTCAAAACGGAAAGCTGGTGGGGGCTGTGACCCATGTGCTGCTTTCCGACGCAACAAAAGGATATGGAATTTCCATGGAAACTATGCTGAACGCGGGAGAAAACGTGTAGAAAAAGTAAAATGACGAGGCGGGGAGAAATCATTTCTCCCCGCCCTGCTCCTTTTTGGCATGGAGGCTCCCACAAACCGGCGGTCAAGCGTCCCGCTCAAAGACAAGATCCAAGTCCGCTATCTTTCCGTAATTGTTGATATTTGTGGGGATGTATCCGACATAACGATAGCCCCTTGCGGCGTATTCGTCGATAATGGCCCGGTGCGCCTCCGATCCTGCGCCCACAAACTTCCCAATGTGAATGTTGACGTACTCGTATGCTTTCACTGTTCACTCCTCCTTTGGTACGCATATCCGCACAGGCGGGTTTTCTCTAAAAGGTTTCTGTTTCCGCACGATTCACTGTGTCAGAGAGTTGTTTCGAGCGGAAATGTGCTGACTTGTCCGTCGATAGAGCGGCTTAAAAACGGGACAGCTTATCGTTCAGCTTCGTGTAGATCCGCTCCCGGAACCACGGCTCGCTGGAGGCGGCCATAGCGTCCGCCGGGGAGAACCAGCCCACCCGGCTGTTCTCGTCGGGCTTGGGACGGATGGCGGCGGAGGGGTCTGCCTCTAAGAGGTAGGTGACGTTGAGATGGAGGTGGGAGGAGACATACCGGCCATGCTTTTCGTGGCCGTCCACCGTCAGGATTTCCAGAGAATACAAGTCCTCGGACACGGGGCGGACCTCCGTGAGACCGCTTTCCTCCCGGACCTCCCGCAACGCCACGGCCAGCAGATCCCGGTCTCCGTCGGCGTGGCCGCCCAGCCAAGCCCAGGAGTCATAGAGCCTGTGATAGGCCATCAGGACCTGCTTCCGGTCCGGGCTGACCACCCAGGCGGAAGCGGTAAAATGGGCGGCGGTATTGGCTCTGGTGTACAGATCCTCGTGGCTGTCAAGACGGCGGAGCAGTTCTTCCCGGTCCCGTTCCTCCTGCTCGTTCCACGGGCGGTAGGCGATGAGCTGTTGACGCAGAAGCTCCATAATGATCCCTCCGAAAAAAGCGTACAGCGGGAGAGTATCCGCTGTCGGATACGGTAGTTGCAGTCGACGAAAATATTTTTATATCCGGAAAAAGCGACAAAATATTTCTTGGGCTTATCATACCATATTTTGTGGAAGAAGAAAAGAACCACCACAAAAAAAGAAAACAAGCCGGACAGATATCGCTATATTTTATGAAAAATAAGAACAAAAGAACGCGGAAAGTGCTGGAAAATAGGCTGTCTCGTGAAAAATGTCGAACGATTGTTGGAAAATTTAGCTGTGATTCATTGAAAAAGTTAGGAGAACGTGCTATTTTAAATAAAACGCGACTTGAAACCGTTAAAACCGTCGCAAATTTGGGAAAAAGGGAGTGCATTATGGATCAACGTAAGACGGTATTGCTGGCAGACGCCGGCGAGGAATTTCGCACGCTGCTGCGGGAAGAAATGGAAAAGACAGGCGAGTTTTCTGTGGAGATCGCGCGAGATGGAAATGAGATCCTGAAACGGGTAAAGGAACGAATGCCGGACCTTCTGGTCATGGATGTGATGCTGCCGGGCATGGACGGCATCAGCGTACTGCGGCAACTGCAGAAACAGGGAGACGCACCTATGACCATTCTGGTCTCCGGCTTTGTCTCCGATCGGATGCTGGCGGAAGCATCAGAACTGGGGGCGGCGTATTTTCTGCCGTAGCCTTTTGAAACGGCCGCACTGCTGGATAAGATGCGGGGTTTGTTTCTCAAAGCACCCCAGGAGAGCTTACCCAGTCTGAAAACCATGGTGACTTCCGTGATCCATGAGATCGGCGTCCCCGCTCATATCAAGGGCTATCAGTATCTGCGGGAGGCCATCATGATCACGGTGCGGGATATGGATGTCATCAACGCGGTGACGAAGGTCCTCTATCCCGAAGTGGCCAAGCGGTTTGCCACAACGCCTTCCCGGGTGGAGCGGGCCATCCGCCACGCCATCGAGGTAGCCTGGGACCGGGGCGATCTGGAGACCTTGCAAAAATATTTCGGATATACAGTTAGTGTTTCCAAAGGTAAACCTACCAATTCGGAGTTCATCGCCATGATCGCGGACCGGCTGACACTGGAGCAGAAAAACGGAAAAGCCTGGCAGGATTGACGTCTCCGGTTCCGATATTTGCAGAAAAATCAGAAACCGGGCTTGGCAGAGAGAAAAAATTGTGTTATCCTGTTTTCCAAACGAATAAGGAAAGAAGGAAACACAATATGACATATACATTCCAGCCCCGGGGCGTCTGCTCCCGGGCCATGTCGGTAGAGGTGGACGATCAGGGCGTAATCCGTGATCTTCAGGTGGTAGGCGGCTGCAACGGCAACCTCCAGGGTATTTCTGCTCTGGTGAAGGGTATGACGGCCGAGGAGGCCATTGCCCGCCTGAAGGGCATCAACTGCGGCGGCAGAGGCACCTCCTGCCCCGACCAGTTTGCCCGCGGACTGGAAGCAGCCATGGCGCAGAAGTAAGCACCCATTTGTGACCGCATAGGAACCGGAACGGCTTTTGCCGTTCCGGTTTTTTCTTTGCTGCTGACTGGGAAAAAGCACCTGCCGTCCACAGTCCGCATAGAATGGGTCAGCGAAACAGAATCGCGGACCGAACGCAACAGGGGATGATGAACGATGGCTTATTCCGACCGGGAGCTGCTGGCGCGGCTGATCCAATGCGAGGCGGGCGGGGAAGGGGATACGGGAATGAAGGCGGTGGCCGGCGTGGTGATGAACCGGGTCCACGCCCGGGGCGGGGAATACGCCCGGGTGGGCCGGGGCAGCATCCGCAACATCATTTTCCAGCCCTACCAGTTCGTGTGCGCCTCCGAAACGGAACGGGGCACCTACAACCCCCAGAATATTTTCAATATGCGGCCGGAGCAGATCCACTTCGACATTGCCGACTGGGCCATCGCGGGGAACCGCATTCCCGATGTGGCAGAGTCTCTGTGGTTTTACAATCCCTTCGGCCCTCAGTGCCGGAGCAGGTTTCCCTCTGAGGTGGGCTACTGGCAGACCCGTATCGGGGATCACTGCTTCTATAACCCTACAGATGCCTATTACAAGACTTGAGAGGTGTTTTTATGCAGCGTTTCAATACTTACCAGACAGCGCCGGTCCCGTCCGGCGGGAGCGACTGGCAGGCGGAGATCAATGGCGGCGGACAAACGGAGGCAAGGAGCGTCGGTGATGCGCGCTCCTGGCAGTCACCGGAGGGATCGGAGTACGTCACCCTGCCCGGTGGACAGATGATGCCCATGGGCAATATGCCGGGGATCCGAACAAATCTGCCAGAGGACGTGATCCAGAACCCCCTCAGCGTGGAGGAGGCCCACAACGGCTCCATCAAGGCCATGCTGGCCAGAAATGAGGGAAACTATGTAGTGGCTACGTTTCTGGTGGGGACGCAGGGAACGGTTTCCTGGGAGGGGATCCTCTATGACGTGGGCAATGACTTCATCACCATTTACCAGCCGGGGCGGGAGCGGTATATCGTGACGGATATTTACGCCTTGAAGTATATCGAATTTTACGATACCCGCCGCCGGGAGATGTGCGAGGCCATGCTGAAGCAGAACGGCCTTTGGAACCGGGGGTAAAAGATTACAAATAAGGGATTGCGGAGAAAAAAGCACTGTGATACAATTAAATACTGTCGATAAAGTGGTAAATTCTCCGCGACGGAAAGGAAGAGTGTGCGCGGGAAACCCAAGAAGGGTGTCCTGTGCCATTGAAATCCTAAGTTTTCAGAACTTTTATAAAGTTCTGAAAACTTGCTCAGCGGGGAGAAAAGACTTTTCGACACGCTGAACCCGGACTGCTTTTCGCAGTCCGGTTTTTCATCTTCCTCTTGACATTATCGATATTCGATAGTATACTGTAAACGGAAATATCGAATATCGATAGTGAGGAGGCGGGACTGTGGCCCGGGAGAAATTTCAAACACTGACGGAGCAGATGTTCTATGTGCTGCTGACCCTCCGGGAGGAATGCTGCGGCACCGACGTGATGGCCCGCATCTCCAATCTCACCCAGGGCCGGGTGACGGTAGGCCCCGGCACCCTCTACAACCTGCTGGACAGCTTTCAGGCCGCAGGCTGGATCACGGAGACAAAAACCGAGGGCCGCAGGCGGAGCTATCTCATCACCCCCACCGGGGAACAGGCCTTGGCTGAGGAATACCAGCGGCTGCAAGTTCTATCGGAGGATTACCGCAGCTACATGGGCCGGAGAGGAGAGATCGAATCATGAAGCTTTTTGACAGACAGAAAAAACAGGAGATCAATCTCTACGCCTACTATGACCACGCCGGGATCGTCCGCCATCTGGAGGACATGGCCCGTCAGGGCTGGCAGCTGGAAAAGGCCGGGTCCGTGTTCTGGACCTACCGGCGGTGCAAGCCGGCAGAGCTGCACTACGCCGTGGTGTACTTTTCCAAGGCCAGTCAGTTTGACCCGGAGCCGCCGGCGGAGCAGCGGGAATTCTGGGAGCTGTGCAAAGCCACCGGCTGGGAGCTGGTGACCAACCGCTATCAGATGCAGATCTTCCGCAATCCCGCGCCGGACGCCATCCCTATTGAGACGGACCCTGTGGTACAGGTGGAAAACATCCGCGCCGCCATGAAAAAAGGCTCTGCCCGGGGCAACTGGTGCATGCTGGCCTGTTCCCTGCTTCAGCTCTGGCTGCAATTCCGCTCTGTCTACACCATCCGGGATCTGCTGCTAAGCCCTTTTCCCCTGTCGGCTATCCTCATCTGGCTGATGATGGGCGTCAAGGCCATCGTGGAGCTGATCGGCTACTACCGCTGGTGCCGAAAGGCCCGGACCGCCGCCGAGGAAGAAGGCGTTCTGCTCTCGCCCCGGACCCGCAAATGGTGGCAGATCTTGCAGATCCTTGGTCTCCTCGTTATTTTCACCGTTGACCTGCCGCTCCTGCTGCTGGGTCCTTCCCTCAGTCCGTCCACCCGTATGGTCATTTTGGTCAGCTTTTTCTGCTACGCAGTACTGCTACTGATCATCTACGGCAGCCGGTGGCTGATGAAAAAGAAGGGCTTTTCCGCCGAAGCGAATATGGGGTTTAACATCCTGATCGCCGTGATCGGCTCCCTTGTCCTTATGGGCGGCCTTGTCTGGACGGGCTTTCGCATTGCCAAGGACCCCACGCTCCAGGGCCATATCAACGCGGAAACCCGCACCTCTCCCGCCTACCCTGCCGGTGACACGGAGCACACCTACACCGTCTACCACGATCCCCTGCCCCTGACGGTTGAAGATCTGGCGGGGGAAACCGCCTATACGGACTATTCCTGCTACCGGGCCGTTGAAGGCACACCGCTGATGACGGCATACAACTTCCGGCAGGAGGTTCCCTACGTGTTCGACATCGTTTCCGAGGAGGACGGCCCGGAATTGCTCTATGAGATCTATGAGGTGAAGCTGGACTGTCTCTACGAGCCGGTGAAGCAGTCTTTCTTCAAGGACAAAACATTCAGTATCCCCGGCAAATTCAAATTTACGGTTTCCCAAAACTGGACGCCGGTGGACGCCGCCCCCTGGGGCGCTTTGGACGCTTACCGGTTCATCCGGGAGGACAACACGCCCATCGGGAATTTCCTGCTCTGCTACGCCGACCGCTTCGTGGAGATCCGCTTTGACCCCTGGTATGACGGAGCCGCGCCCACTGAAAAGCAAATGGCGCTGGTGGGAACGGTATTGGGCAGCGGGCCGCTGTCCTGACGAAAGTTCCATACAAAAAACCACTACCCGGAGCGATCTGCTCCGGGTAGTGGTTTTCGTTACACTTATTGATTGTCCAGCTTTTCCAGGGCAGACTTGGCGGCCATCTGCTCGGATTCCTTCTTGCTGTGACCGCTGCCCTCGCCGATGGCAGCGCCGTTGAGCTGCACCTCAGTGACGAAGGTCTTGGCGTGGTCAGGGCCTTCCTCCCGCACCATGCAGTAGGTCAGCTCCTGACCGGCCTTCCGCTGGATGTGCTCCTGGAGCAGGGTCTTGTAGTCCCGGCGGCGCTCCTCCACCACCTCTTCCCGCTCCACGTCCAGCAGAACGCGGTGGATCAGCTCCGACGCGGCGGTAATGCCGCCGTCCAGATACACGGCGGCGAACACAGCCTCGGTTGCATCCGCCAGAATGGAGGCCCGATGGCGGCCGCCGCCGGCCTCCTCGCCCTTGCCCAGCTTCAGATAGCTGCCTAAATTCAGCTTCTGGGCCACCTCGTGAAGGCTCTGCTCGCACACCAGCGCCGCCCGGATTCGGGTCAGATCCCCCTCCGGCAGGTCCGGGTGCCGGGCGAAGAGATACTCCGCCGTCACAAAGCCCAGCACGCTGTCGCCCAAAAACTCCAGCCGTTCGTTGCTGCCAAGCCCCTGGGAGCGATGCTCATTCGCGTAGGAGCTGTGATTCAGCGCCTCCCGCAGCAGTTCTTGGTTCCGGAAGGTATAATTTAATTTTTTCTCCAGTTCCTGCATCCCTGTTCACCTCATAAGGAAGCCCCGCGCATGGCGGGGCCACTCTTTTTTACTTCAGCTTGGAAGCGACAAAATTCACCGCGTCGCCCACGGTCTTGAGTCCGGCCAGCTCGTCCTCGTTGGCCTCACCCATATCAAATTCCTCTTCCATGGCCATGACCAGCTCCACCAGGTCCACGGAATCAGCGCCCAGATCCTCCTCGAAAGAAGTATCCATGGTCACCTCCGCAGGCTCCATTGCAAACTGCTCGGACACCAGATCCCGCATAGTCTGAAAGATTTCATCAACTGACATACAAATTCACTCCTATGAGATATTCATAAAATCACGTGCTGATTAGCATGAAGCAATCATACGGCAATCCCATAGCCCTGTCAAGAGGGCAGCCCTCTTTTATCCGTTCTTTTCCACCTTCATCACGTCGATGTGGGCCTCCACGTCCGCGATAATCCCGCTCTGGGCGTATTCCACCGCCCGGAACACGGCGTTGCGGATGGCCCGGGCATCAGAGGAGCCGTGGGCCTTCAGCACGGGCTTGCTGATGCCAAGGAAGGGCGTACCGCCCACCTCACTGGGGTCCAGCAGCTTTTTCACGTCACCCAGGCTGTCCTTGATGAGTAGGGCGCCCAGCTTGCTCTTTGTGCTGGACAGGAATGCCTTCTTCATCTCGCCCAGCAGCAGCTTAGCGGCACCCTCCACGGTTTTCAGCAGGATATTGCCGGAATAGCCGTCCGCCACGATGACGTCAGCCCCGCCCAGCAGGGCGGTGTTGGCCTCGATGTTGCCGATGAAGTTCAGACGGCCCTCCCGGCCCGCTTCCTCCAACAGGGCGTAGGTCTCATGGCGGAGGGCATCGCCCTTGGACGGCTCGGAGCCGATGTTCAGCAGGCCCACCCGGGGCTTCTCCACCCCCATGAGCCGCTGGGCGTAAAAATTACCCAGATACGCGAATTGCAGCAGGTACTCCGGGGTACAGTCGGCGTTGGCGCCGCAGTCGCAGAGCAGAGCACGGCCCGTAGCGGTGGGGAGTACAGGCCCCATGGCCGCCCGGCGAACACCCCGGATCCGCTTCACCAGCAGGGTGGCCCCCGCCAGCAGCGCGCCGGTGGAGCCGGCGGAGACGAAGGCGTCTCCCTCCCCGTTTTTCAGCATGGTCAATCCCACGGTCAGGGAGGAATCCTTTTTACGCTTGAAGGCAGTGGCGGGATCGTCGCACATTTCCACCACTTCCGTAGCGTTCACGATCTCCACGCCCTCCGGCAGGGGGCCGGTCAGGCAGGCCCGGATGGCCTCCTCACGGCCCACCAGCACGATGTCCGCGCCGCACTGGGCATGGGCCTCCAAAGCGCCCTGTACCACCGCCTGAGGGGCGTTGTCGCCGCCCATGGCGTCCAAAATGATCTTCATTGGCAGGTTCCTCCTTTCAGGGGGACGGCCGCCGTCCAGTTTCCCGGCCGGCGGGTTTATTCTTCTGTGTTGCGGGCGGTCAGGCTAAAATATCCGCCTTTTTCTCCTCCAGGATGGCCAGCGCCCGCTGGGAAATCTCGGCGTTTTTATTTCTCTTGCCCTTGACGAAGTGGTCAAGAGGCGGGATGATGCCAAAGTTGATGTTCATAGGCTGGAACTGGGTCACAGACTCGTTGGAAATGTACAGTGCCAGCGCGCCGATGGCCATTTCCCGTGGGAAATCCACCGGAGGCTGTCCCTTCAGGCGGCGAGCCGTTTCAATGCCCACCAAAAAGCCGCTGGCGGCAGACTCCACATATCCCTCCACGCCGGTCATCTGCCCGGCAAAGGCGATGCGTGGTTCCTTTTTCAGCCGGTAATACCGGTCCAGCAGCCGGGGGGAATCCAGGAAGGTGTTCCGGTGCATGACGCCGTAGCGCAGGAATTCCGCGTTGTGCAGAGCGGGGATCATGGAAAACACCCGCCGCTGCTCCGGGAATTTCAGATGGGTTTGGAAGCCCACCAGGTTATAGACGCTGCCCTCGGCGTTGTCCCGCCGCAACTGCACCACGGCGTAGGGCCACCGGCCTGTCCGGGGATCGTCCAGACCCCGGGATTTCAGGGGGCCGTACAGCAGCGTGTCATGGCCCCGGCGGGCCATGACCTCCACCGGCATACATCCCTCGAACACCATGCTGTCCTCAAAGCCGTGGACCTCCGCCTCCTGGGCGGTGGTCAATTCCTTCCAGAAGGCGTCATATTCCTCCTGATTCATGGGGCAGTTTACATAATCGTCCGTGCCCTTATCATACCGGGAACCCATCCAGGCGTGTTCCATATCCACGCTCTCAGCAGACACCAGCGGCGCCGCCGCATCAAAGAAGTGGAGGTCGCTGTGCTCCCCCAGCAGCCCTTGCAGCGTTTCCGCCAGCGCGTCGGAGGTCAGGGGGCCGGAGGCGATAATGACCTCCCCCTCCGGGATCTCCGTCACCTCGCCGGGGATCACGGTGATGTTGGGATGGCTGCGGACCTTCTCCGTCACCAGCCTGGCAAAGCCGTGGCGGTCCACTGCCAGTGCGCCGCCGGCCTCCACCCGGGTGGCATCGGCGCATTGCAGGATCAAGCTGTCCAGCCGCCGCAGCTCCTCCTTCAAAAGGCCCACGGCGTTTTCCAGACCCGCGCCCCGGAGGGAGTTGGAGCAGCACAGCTCCGCAAAGTATTCCGTTGTGTGGGCGGGGGTCATTTTCTCCGGTTTCATCTCGTGAAGCTCCACCTGGATCCCCCGCTGGGCCAGCTGCCAGGCACATTCGCTGCCGGCAAGGCCCGCGCCGATGACTGTTACGTTCATGCTCAAAATCCTTTATCTCCGGGCCGGAAAGGGGTCATTCCGCCGCCTTTTCGGCCTTTTTCGTTGTCTTTTTAGTAGTAGTTTTTTTCGTCGTGGTCTTGGCCACCGCTTTCTTTACCGCAGCCTTTTTAGCGGCGGGTTTCTTTTCCGCGTCGCCGTCCTCCGCCTTTTTCGCGGTCTTTTTCACGGTGGTTTTCTTTGCGGCGGTCTTGGTTGCGGTCTTTTTGGCAGCGGTCTTCTTGGCGGGCTTTTCCTCAGCAGGTGCGTCGCTCTCGCCGGGGGCCTCCTCCGCGTTGGCGGATGCCTCCACCTGCTTCTTGGGATAGCCCCGCTTGTCCTCCGGCAGGAAGTTGGCGCACTCCGGATTGATGCAGTAGGGCCGCTTGTAGCCCTTGCCCGCCCGCTTGAACATGGTCTTGCCGCAGACGGGACAATCATCCTTCACCGGCACGTCCCACGTCATGAAATCACAGGTCGCGCCGCCGGCTACCCGGTTGTTGGTGTGCTCACAGCAGTAGTAGGTGTACTGCTTGCCGGATTTCCGGCTGGTGCCGGTGCGCTTGAACAGCCGCCCGCCGCACTTGGGGCAGCGGCCCGGCATCTCCACCACCAGAGGCATGGTGAAATTGCACTCCGGGAAGCCGGGGCAGGCCAAAAACCGCCCGAACCGGCCGGACTTCACCACCAGATTCCGCCCACAGACGGGGCAGATCTCCTCGGAGACCTCGTCAGGCACCTTGATATAGACGCCCTCCAGATCCTTCTCCGCCTTTTTGAGGTTTTCCTCAAAATCGCCGTAGAAATCCCGGAGCACGGACTTCCAGTTCACCGTGCCCTCTTCCACATCGTCCAGCTTTTTCTCCATGTTGGCGGTGAATTTCAGGTCGGCGATGTCGCTGAAGCGTTCCTCCATCAGCTGCGTGACGACCCGGCCCAGATTGGTGATGTGGAGGTACTTGCCCTCCTTCACCACATACTCACGGTCCAAAATGGTGGACACCGTGGGGGCATAGGTAGAGGGACGGCCGATGCCCTGTTCCTCCATGGCCCGGATCAGCGTGGCGTCGGTATAGTGGGCCGGAGGCTGGGTGAAGTGCTGATCCCGGCCAAAGCCCTTGAGGTCCAGCGTCTCCCCTTCCGTCAGCGGCGGCAGGGTAGGTTCCTTTTCCTCCTTATCTTCGTCCTTGCCCTCCTCGTACACGGCGGTGTAGCCGGAAAACTTCAGGCTGGAGGAGCTGGTGCGGAAGCTGTGTCCCGCAGCATCGATCTCCACGGAGACGCTGTCATACACGGCGTTGGCCATCTGGCAGGCCACAAAGCGGCTCCACACCAGTCGGTACAGACGGTACTGCTCGCCGGTGAGGTCCTTTTTCAGCATCTCCGGCGTCCAGTTCACGTTGCTGGGTCGGATGGCCTCGTGGGCGTCCTGAGCGCTGGCCTTGGCCTTATAGTGGTTGGCTCCCTTGGCGGGATAGTACTGCTGACCGTAGCGGCCCACGATAAATTCCTTAGCGGCGGCAATGGCCTCTTCGCTGATGCGGAGAGAGTCGGTACGCATATAGGTGATCAGACCCACGGTGCCCTCGCCCTCAATATCCACGCCCTCGTAAAGCTGCTGGGCAATGGCCATGGTGCGGCGGGGGGTCATGGACAGCTTGCGGCTGGCCTCCTGCTGCATGGTGGAGGTGGTAAAGGGGGGAGAGGGAGAACGGTTCTTATCCGTCCGCTTCACGGACTTGACGGTAAAGACAGCATTCTTCGTCTCCTCTACCACGGCTTCCACCTCGGCGGCGGATTTCAGCTCTGCCTTCTTGCCGTTCTTCCCGTGATACCGGGCGGAGAAGGGCAGCTTTTTCACGTCATTGCCGGTGAGGTTGGCGTCCAGCGTCCAGTATTCCTCCGGCTTGAAATTCTCGATCTCCCGCTCCCGGTCATCCACCATTCGGGTGGCAACAGACTGGACCCGTCCTGCGGACAGGCCCCGCTTGATCTTCTTCCACAGCAGGGGACTGAGCTGATAGCCCACCAGCCGGTCCAGAATACGCCGGGCCTGCTGAGCATCCACCAGATTCTGGTCAATGTCCCGGGGATGCTGAATGCTCTGACGGACCACGTTCTTCGTGATCTCATTGAAGGTGACCCGCTTTGTTTTCTTGTCCGGCAGATCCAGCAGGCTTTTCAGGTGCCAGCTGATGGCCTCGCCCTCGCGGTCCGGGTCGGTTGCGAGGTACACGGTATCCGCCGCCTTGGCGGATTTTTTCAGGTCGGAAATGATGGCTTCCTTCCCCTTGATGGGCTTGTAGACCGGCTCGAAGTCATTGTCTACATCCACGCTGAGTTTGCTTTTCTGCAAGTCCCGGAGATGGCCCATGCAGGCCTTTACCTCATAGTCCTTGCCCAGATATTTTCCAATGGTTTTGGCCTTCGCAGGAGACTCCACGATGACCAAGCTCTGTTTTGCCATAGTTACCTCCGGCGGCTTTGTTCAAAAGCCGCGTTTTCATATTCTGATCGTGCTCGGGAGCGCGTTTATTCTGTAAGGGTCACGGCGCGGGTATAGTGCTTGCCCGCGTGCTGGACCACATATTGGTCGATCTCAAGGACCGTCAGGGCGGAGAGCACCCGGCGGGTGGGGATGTCCACCAGCTCGGTGAGGTCATCCACCTGCATGGGCTCCGTATCGGAAAGCGCTTTTAAAATGGCGATCTGGTCATCCGTCAGCTCCACATCGCCGCGGGACAGGCTGAGGGCAGGGGCCACAGGCTTCGGCTCCGGCACCGTCCGGGCCTGATAGCCCAGAGTCTCCGGCTCCTCCCGGGCCTCTTTTAAATCTAAGGCAAAGCGGCCCTCGTATTCCCGCAAAATGTCGGACGCATCCGTTACCAGCCCCGCGCCGTCCCGGATCAGGCGGTTGCAGCCCACGCTGGTAGGCGCGTCGATGGGGCCGGGGACCGCAAATACATCCCGGCCCTGCTCCAAGGCCGTCATAGCGGTGATGAGCGCGCCGCTCCGTTCCGGCGCTTCCACCACCAGAGCCGCTAAGGACAGACCGGAAAGAATACGGTTCCGCACCGGGAAATGCCCCGGCGCCGGCTCCGTCCCCGGTGGGTATTCCGAAAACAGAACGCCTGATGCCGCTACATCTTCATAGAGATACCGACTCTCATAAGGATAATGGACGTCCAAGCCGTTACCCGCCACGCCTATGGTCACGCCGCCGGCCCTGAGAGCGCCCCGTGTGGCTGCGGCGTCGATGCCCTTTGCCAGACCGCTCACCACCACGGCTCCGCCGGAGGCCAGACCAAAGCCCAGCTTTTCCGCGCAGGCAACGCCGTAGGGCGTACAGTCGCGGGTGCCCACCACCGCTACGCTGAGCAGATCGTCCAGCAGCGGCAGCTTACCTTTGTAATAGAGCAAAGCCGGTGGATCGTAGATGTTTTTCAGCCGTCCGGGATAGGCGGCGTCGGAAAAGGTCAGAAGCTGAATATCCAGCCGCTGACAGTCGGCAAGAATTTTGTCAGCCGGGGCGAGATCATGGTTTTCCAGCAGCTTCAGCTGACCGGGGTCGGCCCCCTCCGTCAGCATCAGCTCGTCAGGATCGGCGTAGAAAATGCTCTCCGGATCGCCGAAACGGCGCAGCAGCGCCAGCTTGGTCTGATTTCGCAGGCCCTTCAGTTCCGACAGCCATACCCAATATTTCAGCATATCCCCCGTCCTCCCCGCTCAGTCATTCCGGGCGGCCTCCCACAGCAGGACCGTGGCTGCCGCTGCCGCGTTCAACGATTCGCAGTGCTCGCTCATAGGAATTTTGATTGTCCGGTCGCAGAGGGCCAACACGCCCTCCGTCAGTCCCCGGCCCTCGCTGCCGATGGCAATGGCGCAGCGGTTGTAATCCACCGCACGGGCGTCCAGAGTATCCTCCCGCAGCGCCGCGCCGTAAAGAGGAATGCCGCTCTTTTTCAGCAGAGCGGACAGCTCCTCCGCCCCCACCGTCCACACCGGGCAGCGGAACACCGCTCCCATGGTGGCCCGGAGGGTCTTGGGGTTATAGAGATCCGCGCAGCCGTTCACCAGAAACATCCCATCGGCATGGAAGGCGTCCGCCGTGCGGAGGATGGTGCCCACATTGCCGGGGTCCTGCAGGGTATCCAGCACCACATAGCGGCGGCCCGCCAGCGTTTCCGGCAGCGGCTCCGCATGGATGGCGCAGGTGAACAGCGTCCCCTGAGGGGTCTCCATCGGTGAGAGGGATTTCATCACCTCCGCCGGGACCTCCACCTGCCGTACACCTAAGGGCAGTTCCGGCAGGTCTACCCCCGCCGTAGCCACAACGGTGCGGACCTCCGCCCCCCACAGCAGCGCTTCCTTCAACAGCTTGGGACTGTCGCAGAGGAATTCTCCCCGCTGGCGGCGGTAGGACGCAGAGGCCGCCAGCTTCCGGAGATGGGTGCACAGCGGATTCTGTCTGCTGGTGATGATCTCCATAGGTCGGCGGCTCCTTTCTCATTCTCTGGTCGTTTGATTGGATGCATTTGCCGGCAGCAGGGTCCGGCTTCCAAACTCGCCGTATCCGTTCCCGGTTTTGGGCGAATGGCAGGCAATTTGCCGTACCGCGCGGAAAAAACAGGCGGTTTTCCGTGTCTGTTGGGGTAAATCTAAACGCTTACTATATTAAATGTATCCGCCAGAATTGTCAAGGGAAGTTTGTTTGAAGGCCAATACAGGCACGGTTCTCATTTTTTCATGGGAAATCGGCTATTTTTTTATGGTACTTCACATTGACAGCACTTATGGAGAATGATACCATCAGAATGGCAAATTGATCGGACAGGAGCGAAACCGAAATGACATTGGATCAATTAAAGATCGGTGCCTCCGGCACCATTACCTCTGTGGGCGGAGACGGCCCTCTGCGCTGCCGCCTGCTGGATATGGGACTGATCCCCCGCACACGGGTCACCTTACAGAAGATCGCCCCCATGGGAGACCCCATCGAGATCCGCGTCCGGGGCTATGAGCTGACCCTCCGGGTGGAGGAGGCCGAAAAGATCGAAGTGAAGGAGGAGCCCTGATGGTTTTTGCGTTGGTAGGCAATCAGAACTGCGGCAAGACCACGCTGTTCAACGCCCTCACCGGCTCCAATCAGCACGTGGGCAACTTCCCCGGCGTTACCGTGGATCAGAAAATGGGCGAGATCCGGGATGAAAAGGGCTGTTCCGTTGTGGACCTGCCGGGTATCTATTCCCTGCGGCCCTATACGCAGGAGGAGATCGTCTCCCGTGACTTCATCATTAATCAGAAGCCTGACGGCATCATCAATATCGTGGACGCCACCAACATCGAACGGAACCTGTATCTGACCCTTCAGCTTTTAGAGCTGCGGGTGCCCATGGTGCTGGCCCTGAACATGATGGACGAGGTCCGGGCCAACGGCGGCTCCATCGACGTGCGGAAAATGAGCCAGGCGCTGGGGATCCCCGTGATCCCCATCACGGCGGCCAAGGGCGAGGGCGTCAGCGAGCTGGTAGATCAGGCGTTGACTGTGGCCCGCGGAAAGGTCCTGCCCAAGGTGACGGACTTCTGTTCGGACGACTCTGCCGTACACCGCTGTATTCACGCCGTGGTGCACCTCATCGCGGACCATGCCGACCGTATAGGCGTTCCCGCCCGGTTCTGCGCCGCCAAGCTCATCGAGGGCGGCGACGATCTGGCGGACCAGCTGAAGCTGGATGAAAACGAAAAGGAACTGCTGGAACACTGTATCGTCCAGATGGAGACAGAGACCGGTCTGGACCGCAACGCCGCACTGGCGGATATGCGGTACAGCTTTATTGAAAATGTGGTGAGCACCTCCGTGGTGAAGTGCCATGAGAGCCGGGAACACGCCCGCTCTATGAAGTTCGACCGGATCCTCACCGGCCGGTACACCGCCATCCCCACCTTTTTGGCAGTGATGCTGCTGACCTTCTACCTGACCTTCAACGTCATTGGCCAGCGGCTGTCCGACTGGATGGACGTGGGGATCGACGCCCTGACCGCTCTGGCGGACCGGGCACTGACGGCCTACGGCATCAACCCGGTGGTCCACAGCCTCATCATCGACGGCATTTTTGCCGGCGTAGGCAGTGTACTGGTGTTCCTTCCCATCATTGTGACCCTGTTCTTCTTCCTGTCCATTCTGGAGGACACCGGCTATATGGCCCGTGTAGCCTTTGTGATGGACAAGCCTCTGCGAAAAATTGGTCTGTCCGGCCGCAGCATCGTGCCCATGCTCATCGGCTTCGGCTGCTCCGTGCCCGCTATCATGGCCACCCGCACCGTGTCCTCTGACCGGGACCGGAAAATGACCATTCTGCTGACGCCCTATATGAGCTGCTCTGCCAAGATCTCCATTTACGCCTTCTTCACCGCCGCCTTCTGCCCCAAGTATCAGGCGCTGGTGATGATCTCCCTGTATCTGCTGGGCATTATGATCGGCATTGCGGCGGCCCTCATTATGAATCAGACGGCCTTCCGGGGCAAGCCCGTGCCCTTCGTCATGGAGCTTCCCAACTACCGCCTTCCCAGCCTTAAAAGCGTGGCTCTGCTGCTGTGGGAAAAGGCCAGAGACTTTTTGGAGCGGGCCTTTACCGTGATTTTTCTGGCCACCATCATCATCTGGTTCCTCCAGAGCTTTGATACCCGGCTGAACGTGGTCACTGACAGCGCTGACAGTTTGCTGGCCCTCATCGGTCAGTGGATCGCGCCGGTGTTCGCCCCCCTGGGCTTTGCGGACTGGCGCTGCGCCACCTCCCTGATCTCCGGCTTCATCGCCAAGGAATCCGTGGTCAGCACGCTGGAGATCCTGCTGGGCGGCGCCGCTCTCTCCACTCTGTTCGCCAGCCGGGCCGCCATCAGCTTTCTGGTATTCACCCTGCTCTATACTCCCTGTATTGCGGCGGTGGCCACCATCCGCCGGGAGTTCAACTCCACCCTGAAAACCGTGGGCGTGGTGCTGATGCAGTGCTGCGTGGCGTGGATCGTGGCCTTTATGGTCTATACGCTGGTGGGGATTCTGTGATGAACACTTTGGATTGGCTGCTGCTGGCACTGGTGGCCCTTGCCGCCGTCGCCGCGATCCGCCGCTGGCGGGAAAAGGGCAGCTGCGGCTGCTCCGGAGACTGCCGGCACTGTGCCGGCGGCTGTCCGAAAAAGGAGTCCTGAAAATCGTCCCCGCCGGTAATTTTCTTCTCAGGTATAACGAAACCCCCGCTTGCGAGACAAGGCTCTGTCTCACAAGCGGGGGTATTTTTCATTCCTTGACGCGGTGTTTACTTCGTTCCCATCAGGGCACGGAAGCGCCGGGTCGATGCGTTCCGCACGCAGCTCCAGACCTCCCGGGTGGCGCAGATCTTGTCCGCGCAGGTCACCACAACGCTCTCCTTGTACTTGGGCGGCGTGGGGTTCAGGGGAAACATATGCCGGTGGATGATATTCGCTTCCAGCGGATTCAAACCGAAATCCCGCTGGGCGTTCTCCATGGCCTTGCGGGCGTGGTAGAACCCGTGGAGTTTGTGGTCCCGGTTGTGTTCCCGCCAGTTGTAGAGAAAATAGTCATGGAGCAGTGCTCCCCGCACCAGACTCCGCCAATCCACGTCCCAGCCCCATTTCTGAGCCAGACGGATGCTGCAAAGCGTCACCGCCACGGAATGATCGTAGCAGGTGGTGCTGCCGTGCTGGGGGATCGTGCGCTCCTGATCCATGGTAGGCGAACGCAGAATATCACCGCCGTATTCCCATAGCATTTCTTCTGCAGTCATATCCGCTCACCTCTTTTCTGTCCCTGATTATAGGGACAAAACCAGAGAAAATCCAGTAGAAAATGCAACAGAGCTTTCCTGCCCGTCTTCACATTTCTTTGTGCGGTTTGCCGTTTTTGTTGGAAACGTCCTGCTAATTTTTAGCTTTTTGGATGAAACAGCAAATTTCCACTTGACATTTTCCCTCGGGCGGCGTATGCTTGCGCCAAGTTCAAAACCAAAACCGATGACACGGAGTAAGTACACGAAAGGGCATTTCCCCCAGCGAGCTGCCGGTAGTGAAAGGGCAGCGGAAAGGCGTTCGTGGAATGGACCGTGGAGGGCGGGCCGAACAGGGCAGTTTAGTAGGCACCGACGGGCTTTTCCCCCGTTACCAAGGAAAGACGTGTGATGGCACGTCGCCGAGCGGACGATTTTCGTCAATTTGGGTGGCACCGCAGAAGTTTCAGGCTTTTGTCCCAAAGGAACCTATCAACAGGTTCGTTTGTGGATGAAGGTCTTTTTTTGATGCCTTCTCCACAAAGGACCGTTTACGAGCTATGAAAGGAGAACGCACCATGGCAGCCGAAATCAACAACATTCCCTACAAAATTTATCTCTCCGAAGATGAGATGCCCAAGGCATGGTACAATGTCCGGGCTGACATGAAGGTCAAGCCCGCTCCCCTGCTGAATCCCGGCACCGGAAAGCCCATGGGCTTTGAGGACCTGCGCCCTGTGTTCTGCGACGAACTGATCCGCCAGGAGCTGGACAATGATGACCGGGAGATCCCCATTCCCCAGGAGATCCTGGATTTCTACAAGATGTACCGTCCCTCTCCCCTGGTACGGGCCTACTGCCTGGAAAAGGCCCTGGGCACCCCCGCCAAGATCTACTACAAGTTTGAGGGCAACAACACTTCCGGCTCCCACAAGCTCAACAGCGCCATCGCCCAGGCCTATTACGCCAAGCAGCAGGGCCTCAAGGGCGTTACCACCGAGACCGGTGCCGGCCAGTGGGGCACGGCCCTGTCCATGGCTTGCGCATACCTGGGTCTGGACTGCAAGGTCTACATGGTAAAGGTCAGCTACGAGCAAAAGCCCTTCCGCCGGGAAGTCATGCGGACCTACGGCGCCTCTGTCACTCCCTCTCCCTCTGAGACCACCGCCATCGGCCGGAAAATTCTGCAGGAGCACCCCGGCACCACCGGCTCCCTGGGCTGCGCTATTTCCGAGGCCGTGGAGGTCGCCACCTCCACCCCCGGCTACCGCTACGTGCTGGGCAGCGTCCTCAACCAGGTACTGCTGCACCAGAGTGTCATCGGCTTGGAGACCAAGGCGGCGCTGGATAAGTACAACATTGTGCCCGACATCATCATCGGCTGCGCCGGAGGCGGCAGCAACCTGGGCGGTCTGATCTCCCCCTTCATGGGTGAAAAGCTCCGGGGTGAGAAGGACTACCGGTTCATCGCCGTGGAGCCCGCCTCCTGCCCCAGTTTCACCCGGGGCAAGTTTGCCTATGACTTCTGCGACACCGGCATGGTGTGCCCCCTGGCCAAAATGTACACTTTGGGCAGCAACTTCATTCCCTCTCCCAACCACGCCGGCGGCCTGCGGTATCACGGCATGAGCAGCATCCTCTCCCAGCTGTACCATGACGGCTACATGGAGGCCGTGTCCGTGGAGCAGACCAAGGTCTTTGAGGCTGCCGAGCAGTTCGCCCGGATCGAGGGCATCCTCCCTGCTCCCGAGTCCAGCCACGCCATCCGGGTAGCCATCGACGAGGCCATGAAGTGCAAGGAGACCGGCGAGGAAAAGACCATCGTCTTCGGCCTCACCGGCACCGGCTACTTTGACATGGTGGCCTATGAGAAGTTCCACAACGGCGAGATGACGGATTACATCCCCACTGACGCCGAGCTGGAGGCCAGCTTTGCCACCCTGCCCCAGGTCCCCGGCCAGGACTAAAGTCCCCTCCAACTCTTACCCTCTCAACACACAATCGCCCAGCCGCGCCGGATTTCCACGCACCGCCTTTACCCGCAAGGGGTATGCAGCATCCATAAAGCAGCACAGCCGTTAACGGCTGCCCTACCTTACCGTTGTGAAAATCTTACCGCTTTTATCGACAGTTTCAAGCAAAAACCATCCCCGCAGGCAGTTGCCTGCGGGGATGGTCTGTTTTTCATTAAGAGTTGCTGCAAAGAACCCATCCTATGTCCGATCCGGAAAAGTTCACTGTTCCTGGGCAGTCTCGGACAGCTTTTTCAGTTCTTCCTCCTCCAGCACCCGGTAGGCCACCTTGCCCACCAGGGTCTTGGGCAGCTCCGCCCGAAATTCGATGTCATAGGGCAAGGCGTATTTCGCCACATTTTTGCGGATGTAGGTCATGAGGACATCCTTTGTCTCCTCATTGGCGGAAACGCCGGGCTTCAGCATGACGAACGCCTTTACCTTCTGCATTTTCAGCTTATCCGGCACGCCGATGACGCAGCTCATCTGCACCAGCTCATGAGCGTCGAAAATATTCTCCATCTGAGAGGGGTACACATTGTAGCCGCTGGTGACGATCATGCGCTTGAGCCGCTGCCGGAAGTACACAAAGCCGTCAGGGTCCATATAGCCAAGGTCGCCGGTGTGGACCCAGGCAAGGCCGTCCTCATGGGTCTGGAGGGTCTGCGCCGTTTCCTCCGGGTGGTGGAGATAGCCCATCATCACCGTAGGCCCAGACAGGCAGATCTCGCCCTCGGTGCCGTAGGGAACCTCCTTTTGCGTCCCGTGCTCCACGATCTTATAGTAGGTGTCCGGGAAGGGGATGCCGATGGAGCCTTCTCGGGAGATGTGGTACGGCGTCAGGCAGGAGGCGGTAACGCACTCCGTCAGGCCGTAGCCCTCCCGCACCTGAATGGTGGCATGGTGATCAAAGAGGAACTGGTCGAACCGCTTTTTCAGCTCTACGGACAGACTGTCACCTCCGGAATAAACACCCTTCAGGCAGCTCAGGTCCGCGTTTTTCATTTTGGGCAGCCGCAGCAGCGCCTCGTACAGCGTGGGGACGCCGGCAATCAGGTTGCAGCGGTATTTCAACAGCAGCTTGGCATAGCTGTCCGGGGTGAACCGGGGCACCAGGATGCAGCAGCCGCCGCTGACCAGCATGGAGTGGATGGACACGCCCAGACCGAAGCCATGGAACATGGGCATCACCGCCAGCATTTTGTCACCGGGGCGGAACATGGGGTTGGTGGCGATGATCTGTTTTCCCAGCGCGTTGAAGTTCAGATTCGTAAGCTGGATGCCCTTGGTGACGCCGGTGGTGCCGCCGGAATAGAGGATCACCGCCTCATCCCCGGCTCTCCGCTCTGCCCGGTATGTCCAATGGTAGCCGCGGCCCCGGCGCAGGAATTCGTTCCAGCGCAGCACCGGCGCGTCCTTGGGAATTTTGGCCTGCTTGCGGCCCTCGGTGAGCATATAGCCCACCCGCACCGGCTTGGAAAGGGCGTCCGGAATGGAGGCCAGAATGATGTTGTCCAGTGTCACATTCTGACGGATGGCTTCAAATTTATGGTAAAACTGATCCAGCGTCACAGCAAAGATGGAGCCGGATTCCTTTAAGTAAAACTCGATCTCCTTCTCGCTGGAGAGGGGATGGATCATATTGGCCGTGGCCCCCACCAGATTGATGGCGTAGAACATGATCACCGCCTGGGGGCAGTTGGGCATAGCCATGGTGATCCGGTCGCCGGGACGAACGCCGGTGGCCTTCAATGCCCGGGCGCAGAGGTCGATTTCCGCCGCCATAGCGCGGTAGGTGGTTTTCCGGCCCATGAACACATAGGCAGTGTGGTTGGGATAGGTTCCCGCGCAGCGCTCCACGGCCTCATACATGGTGCAGTCCGGGTAATCCAGATGGGGCGGCACCACGCCGTAAACATTCAGCCACGGCGCTTTCACATGGGATTCCTCTGCGATTTTTGTCTGTTCAGCAGTCAAGGTCGATGGCCTCCTTCAAGGGTCTGTCCAGCAGCTCCGGGTGGCTCATCAGGTGCTGCACAATTTTCAGGGAACGGCCGAAATAGAAGCCGTCCGCCACCCGTTCGTCCAAGGTGATCCCCAGTTCCACCACGTCCCGCACCTGACGGGTGCCGTCAGCGGCGATCTTCTCCGCCTTGTGCATGGTGCCAATGGCGATCATGATGGAATTGGTGCCGTAATTGTTCAAATGGTGATACACGCTGGGGCATTGGATACTCCCCAGGTTGGTGAGGAACACGCTGGCAAAGTTGGGGTCATCCTCCTTCAGCACAGCAGGCACCTTCCCATAGAAATCCAGAGTTTTCAGCCCCCAGAAGAAAAGCATCAGGAACCAGCGGGGCATGATCTTCAGGATATCCATGGCACCGTTGGCACCGCCGCTCTTCTCCGTTCGGGCCTTGTGGACCTTCCCCACCACCTGACGGGTCACAGCGGTCAGGGTCCAATCCTCCGGGGCTGTGGCCACCACCAGTTTTTCCTCACTGTGGTCCTCAAACCGCTTTTTCGCCACAAAGCCAAGGGTGATCTCGTGGCGCTGGTAATACCGCCGTCCGGAAATGTAACGGTTCAGATCCGGCCGCAGGTATACGGTTTTGGCAACGGCCATGAGGATACAGTGGAACAGGGTGGTCTTGTATTCGTCCTCTCCCCGGTTCTTTTCCTCGATATAGCGCAGGGCCTCCGTCACGTCAAATTCCATATTGACGTAGACCTCGGCGTCGGTGCGCTTATTCATCAGATGGGGCATGATGGCGTGAAGCCCGTCCAGATCCCGGATCCAGCAGGCATCCGGCCGGTCACCCCATCGTTTTGTTCGTTTTTCCATAATTCGCTCCCTTTTTGCCATGCAAAAGCATAGCAAAATAAGAAATGTGCCTTTCCCGCGCCCCTGCGGGGCAACCGGAATGCTGCGCGAAAACTTCATGCACTGGCATTTGTGCATTTTGTAGTGCACTGCTTATACACGAAATTTCATGCGGTTTCCTGCCATTTGCCGGAAAATCCAAGCAAACGGGATACCGTGCACAGTATAGCACACCGCATCCCGTTTGTCAGCAATTTTATAGGTTCTTACAGATACCGGTCCAGCTTCTGCCAGAGGGCTTCGCCCTTCTGCTTCAGTTCTGTGCGGAAGGCCCGCCGGCCTTCTCTGTGTTCTTCCAAGCGCTCCTGAAATTCCTCCCGGAACTCATCCCGGCGCTCCTGGATGCCTTCCCGGTGCTCATCCCAGCCCTCACGGTACCGCTCTGCCAGGCCATCGCCCAGATCCCGGAGCTTTGCCAGCGCGTCCATCATGCTGCCCTGAGCATTCAAAACACCGTCCATGGGCCTATGGTGATCGTCATACCGGCCCATGCGGTAGTTCTCCATCACAATGCCATAGCGCTCTCTGGCCCGCTTTACCGCATCGCCCCAGGAGAGATACAGCCGGTCCCCGGCCTGACAGCCCACCTGAGCCATACATTCCGGTTGCTTGCAGATCTCCTGCAATTTTGCGGCCATGGACCCGGCATTTTCATCAATGAGGAAGCCGTCCACCCCATCGGTCACGCCCTCCGCCGCGCAGCTGCCGTCGATCAGCACTGCCGCAAGGTCGCAGGCCGCCGCCTCCCGCACCACCAGCCCGTTGGTGTCATAGCTGGAGGGAAACAGGAACAGATCCGCCCGGCAGTACCAGGCCCGCAGCGTCTCCCGCTGGGAGATAGCCCCGGTAAAGATGCACTTGCTGCCCAAGGGCTTTGCATACTCCTGCACCTCCGCCGCGTCAGCGCCGCTGCCGATGAACACCATGCGGAAATCCTGACCCCCGGCCTGAAGCAGCTTCAGTGCGTCCAGAATGATCCGCAGTCCCTTGTACCACATCATGCGGCCCACAAACAGGAACACCGGCACGCCCTCCGGCAGATCGTAGTCCGTTGTGGCGGCGGTGATCGCCTCCTCGCTGACCCGGCCCCGGGGCATATCCACGCCGTTTTCCATCACTTGATAGTCTCCCTGATAGCCGATGGACCGGAGGTTTTCCCCCGCGCCGTGGCTCACCACCCACACCTCGTCGCAGGCGGAGATATTGGAGGCCAGTACATACAGCGCGCTCTCCTGCAGCAGCCGACCCCGGAGGAGCTTGGCTACGTCCACATCAAACTTCGTGTGGTATGTAAACACCAGCGGCGCATCCACCACATCCCGGATGGATCGGGCCAAAATCGTGGACATCACAGGACAATGGCTGTGGAGCAGGTCCACTTTTTGCTCCTTCAGCTGCCGCAGGGTCTCCGGGGAAAAGGGATAGCCCGCCAGATAGCCGAACAGCCGCCGTGTGTCCACGCTGGGATAGCGGGCCACCGGGAAGGGGAACCGGCTGTCATCGGCGTCCGGATGCTCCGGCGTCACCACGATGGCCCGATCCCCCAGCTTTGTCAGCTCCCGGGCGTAGTTGACAACGGTATTGGCCACGCCGTCGATCAGCGGCGGGAAGGAATCATTTAAAAGTGAAATGCTGTATGGTTCCGGCATAGTATGTCCTCCGTTCTATCTATCAGCTTCATTACGTGTCCCCTAACAGTTTCAGAGCGGAAACCGCCGGGACGCGACACACTTCATCAAAATGACAGCAGTCCTAAATGCTCCAGCAGGATTTTACAGCCAAGCAGCACTAAGATCACACCGCCGGTGATCTCCGCCCGCTGCCTGTACCGGGCGCCGAACCAGCACCCCACCGCCACGCCGGCCACGGAGATGCAGAAGGTTGTCACGCCGATCAGGCTGACAGCCGAGAGGATCGGCGTTTCCAGAAAGGCGAAGGTCACGCCTACCGCCAGTGCGTCGATGCTGGTGGCAATGGCCATGAGAAAAAGCTTTTTATGGTCCGGTCCTCCGCCGGCAGCAGTGTCCTCCGCCTCGTCCTCCTCGCCGGAGAGGGCCTCCCGGATCATGTTGCCGCCGATAAGCAGCAGCAAAATAAAGGCGACCCAGTGGTCATACTGCTGGATATAACCCGAAAATTGAGAACCAAGCACCCAGCCCAGAAGGGGCATCAATGCCTGAAAGCCGCCGAAATACAGTCCCACCGTCAAGGCATGGCCCCATTTGATTCTCGTCATGGACAGGCCCTGACAGATCGCCACGGCAAAGGCGTCCATCGACAACCCTACGCCGATGAGAAACAGCTCAAGAAAACCCATACTGATGTAAGCCTCCTACAGGATCACCGGAACTTCTCTGCGAATTTTAAGGCTGTCCGGCGTCACATCACAGTCATAGGCCAGCACCCGAACCCCGTGGGCCGCCGCCTCCCGCAGGGCTTCTCCAAAGGCGGGATGGGTTGCGTCATTGGGTGCGACGCTGTGAATATCTCTTATTTGTACCACAAAGAACAGGACTGCGTCAAGGCCGGTTTCCGCCGCCCGCTGCAGCTCCCGGATGTGCTTGACGCCCCGCTCCGTGGGGGCGTCCGGGAACAAGGCGTTTCCGTTTTCCTCCAGTGTGACGCCCTTCACCTCCACCAGATGAAGCCGCTCCTTTGTCTCTATGCAAAAGTCCAGCCGGGACCCGCCGTAAGCATACTCCGGGCGGATGGCGGTGACGTCCGGCAGGAAACCTCCGGCCGCCGCCCACTCCGCAAATACCTTATTGGGAGCCTGCGCGTCCATATTGATAAGGCTGCTACCCTTTTCCACCGCAATCAGATCGTATGCGGTTTTTCGGTTGGGATTCGTTCCCTTTTCCAGATAGACCGTGCAGCCCGGCACCAGCAGTTCCCGGCACCGGCCCGTATTCTTCACATGGACGGTCTCCACGCTGCCGTCCAGTTCCACATGGGCGATAAAGCGGTTGGGGCGGTCGATGAATTTCGCCGCCCGGACATTCTGATAGTGCATTGCTGTCTCCTTCGTATCATTCGCCATCCGCAGGCGCGGCTGACAGCAGGGGGCTATACATCATAATGGCATCGTTGGTGCAGAGGTACTGCTCCTCCAAAAGCGCACCGGACGGGCCATACACCTCCCGCCAAAGCTGGTTGTGCCGGATATAGCCGCCCCAGGATGCCTGATCGATCCGGGCGTCCTTTTCTATGACCCGGAATTGCAGCGCTGGCGGCTCTGTCGAGCGCCACGTCCCCTCCAGATGGGTCTCCCCCACCCGCAGGCACAGCTGATACGGCCGGTCCGTGTCATTGCGGATCATGAGATCCCGGTGGGGATAGGCGCAGGTGGCCCCGCTGCCGAAGGGCTGGGTACGGTTGGCGTCCGGGAACACGTCATGGGAGTGGCGGTAGCGCTCCGTCACCGTCAGGGGCGTGTGGAGGGTCATCCAGAAAATCAGATTGGACAGCTGGCACAGCCCACCGCCAATATCCCCGCCGATCTGTCCCAGAAACAGCACCATGCCCTCCTTGTAGCCCTTCCGGGCGGTGGGTTTTCCGATGCGTTTCCAGTAGCTGAAGGTCTCGCCGGGATACAGGATCAGACCGTCCAGCCGCTTTACGGCCAGCCTCAGGTTCGTTACCTTATTCTCCTGCCAGACCATTTCCTCTCCCCGGAGGTGGCGCATAAGCGGCGTGGCATGGGAGAACTGGACGCAGGGGAGCCGTTCTTCTTTCCGGATCTTTGCCCAACGGTACTTGGGCGAGCACCACAGCAGATAGCGCTTTCCTGTGTAATATGCCTTTCCCAGCCGCAGGCGCAGCCAGCTGCGTCGGATGGGCGGACGCAGATCCATCTTCGTATCCACGACGTCTCCCCCTTTCATTTTTCTTAGTATGCCACAGGATCTGCCGTAAATCTACATCAAAACGGTAACATTTCCCAACTTGTCAGCGTTTTTTTGTCACCTTTTTGCAAAAGATTGGTCAAATATGACGTCCGGCATCCGGGGGAATCTGCCATTTCCCGGAACTTATCTGAAAAAAGCGGCAAAAATTTCAATCAACCTCGTCTCAAGTATGAAATCAGCCGCTTTTCGTTCACAAATTGTTTTCTGGACACGCTTTCCACGCCGTGCTAAAATTGCTGTTATCCATAGAATACATACCAATTCAGAAGCGGAATTTCTGTCGGTTTCCGCTCCAAGAGAAAGAAGGAACGATCCATGAATGAGGTCCATTCCCCGAAAAAGCCTCTGATCTTCTACTACATGGTGGCCATGCTGCTGGTGATGCTGTTCAACTTCATCGCCATGCCCTGGCTGTCCCAGTATCAGATCCAGGAGGTGGACTACAACACCTTTGTGGACATGACGGAAAAGGGCGAGATCGGCCGGGCGGAAATTCAGGAGGCCGACAACCGGATCCTGTTCACCAGCAAGGATGAAAAAACCATCTACAAGACCGCTATGATCTCCACGGACAGCCAACTTGTCCAGCGACTGCTGGACGCCGGTGTTTCTACCAGCGGCGAGGAGATCGAGCAGACCTCCCTGCTCATGAATATTCTGAGCTGGGTGGCCCCCATTCTGATCTTCATCGCCCTGGGGCAGTTCATGTCCCGGAAGCTGATGCAGAAAATGGGCGGCGGCAATTCCATGATGTTCAATATGGGCAAGTCCAATGCCAAGGTGTATGTGAAGTCCGCCGAGGGAATTCGCTTTGACGACGTGGCCGGTGAGGACGAGGCCAAGGAGAATCTGACGGAGATCGTCAATTATCTCCATGACCCCAGTAAGTATCAGGAGATCGGTGCTTCCATGCCCAAGGGCGTCCTGCTGGTTGGCCCTCCGGGTACCGGCAAGACCATGCTTGCTAAGGCCGTGGCCGGTGAAGCCAACGTGCCCTTCTTCTCCATGTCCGGCTCCGAATTCGTAGAGATGTTCGTGGGCATGGGCGCTTCCAAGGTCCGTGACCTTTTCAAGCAGGCCAAGGAGAAGGCTCCCTGCATCGTATTTATCGACGAGATCGACGCCATCGGCAAAAAACGTGACGGTCAGATCGGCGGAAACGACGAACGGGAGCAGACTTTGAACCAGCTTCTGACGGAGATGGACGGCTTCGAGGGCAATACCGGCGTCATCATTCTGGCAGCCACCAACCGTCCGGAGTCTCTGGACCCCGCCCTGACCCGTCCCGGACGGTTTGACCGTCGGGTGCCGGTGGAACTGCCGGACCTGAAGGGCCGGGAGGAAATTCTGAAGGTCCACGCCAAGAAGATCAAGGTGGCCGAGGATGTTGATTTCAACAAGGTCGCCCGCATGGCCTCCGGCGCGTCCGGTGCGGAGCTTGCCAACATTGTGAACGAGGCCGCTCTGCGGGCCGTCCGGGATGGGCGGAAATTCGCCACCCAAGCGGATCTGGAAGAGAGCATTGAGGTGGTCATCGCCGGTTATCAGAAAAAGAACGCCATTATGACGGACCACGAAAAGCGGATCGTGGCTTATCACGAGATTGGCCACGCGCTGGTGGCAGCAAAGCAGACCAATTCCGCCCCCGTGCAGAAGATCACCATTGTTCCCCGGACCTCCGGTGCACTGGGCTACACCATGCAGGTGGATGAGGGCAACCACGTTCTGATGAGCAAGGAGGAGATTGAAAACAAGATTGCCACCTTCACCGGCGGACGGGCGGCGGAGGAAGTAGCCTTCGGCTCCGTCACCACCGGCGCCTCCAATGATATTGAGCAGGCCACCAAGCTGGCCCGTGCCATGATCACCCGGTACGGCATGAGCGACGATTTCGACATGGTGGCGCTGGAGACCGTTACCAATCAATATCTGGGCGGCGACGCCTCTCTGGTCTGCTCCGCCGAGACCCAGACTAAGATCGACCAGCAGGTAGTGGCGCTGGTGAAGCGGGAGCACCAGAAGGCGCTGGATATTCTCCGGGAAAACCGGACGAAGCTGGATGAGCTGGCCAACTTCCTCTACGAAAAGGAAACCATCACCGGCGAGGAATTCATGGGGATTTTGAACGGGTAAGCCGGGGCAGCTGTTTGAAGCGACAATCAGGCCGCTTTTATGTGATTCACCCAGCAGAATTGGAATTTTAGGAGGAAAGTGTTTATGGAGAAGCCTTTTCCAAAAATGATCCTGCGGATTCTTCTTGTTTGCGTTCTGCTTCTTGGGTTTCTTTATATGGATGACGATATTGGCACATCTGCTGCCAATCTGGAATCAGATATTCGCAATTTACAGAAGATTCCAGAGGATTGGATCGTTGAGGGAGATGTTTCCGATACGATGGCAGCCTATATCTCCTATCCCCAAGATCGGAGCGATCATACTTTTTCTGTCTACGTAAATCGTCCCGGACTTTCCTTCGGATATTTCTTTCGCGGCGGCGGAAGTCTTTCCGGAGTTGAAAGGGGAATCGCGGAATTCACGGTCGATGGGTATAACGAGCGGGCTTTCATCTCTATGAATCAACCGAAGGCGGCGCGGTTGGAAATCGATGATGGCAATACGGTTCAAGTCATCGATCTTAACAGCGATCAGCCGTTTGCGATCGTCTTACCCGCAAATGCTGGCGTTATCCATTTTTATGACGGAAACGGAAATCCTGTAAATTATCAAAAGAACCCTCTTTGACAAGCACCGGTTTTCAAACAATAAAAATCTCCGGTTGCGGCGGTAAGATGCAAAAAAGAGTGCCATCCGAAGGATGGCACTCTTTTATTGCTTTAGGAAGCTCTTACTTCGCGGCCTTGGCAGCCTTGATAGCCTCGATCAGCATGGGAGTGACCTTGAACAGGTCGCCGCAGATGCCGTAGTCAGCGATCTCAAAGATGGGAGCGGTGTCGTTCTTGTTGACGGCGATGATGCACTCGGAATCCTGCATGCCAGCCTTGTGCTGGATGGCGCCGGAGATACCCAGAGCAACGTACACCTTGGGATGGACGGTCTTGCCGGTCTGACCAACCTGATGGTCGGCAGACAGCCAGCCGGAGTCGATGGTGGCACGGGAGCCGCCAACAACGCCGCCCAGGACCTCAGCCAGCTCCTCAGCCAGCTTGATGCCGCCCTCGACATCCTTGCTGATGCCGCGGCCCACAGACACGATGAAGTCAGCGCCGATCAGGTCCACCAGCTTCTTAGCGGCCTTCACCACCTCGGTAACGTCGGTGTGGATGTCCTCGGCAGTCAGGGTGAAATTGGGCTTTACGATCTCCACAGCGTTGGCCTTGGCCTCGTCGAAAGCGTTCTTCTTCATAACGCCGGGACGGACGGTAGCCATGCAGGGACGGAAACGGGGGCAGATGATGGTAGCCATCAGGTGACCGCCGAAAGCGGGACGGGTCATCTTCAGGTTACGGTCCTCCATATCCCACTTCATGGAGTCAACGTCCAGAGTGGAGGACTCACGCAGGAACTGGATGTAGTTGGGCACATCCACGTCCAGATGGGTGCAGTCAGCGCACAGGCCGGTGTGCAGACGGGCTGCGCAGCGGGGGCCCAGGTCACGGCCGATGTTGGTGGCGCCGATCAGGAACGCCTCGGGCTTCAGATCCTCGATCACGTCGCAGATGACCTTGGCATAGGCATCGGTGTTGTAGACGGCCAGCAGGGGGCTCTCGCACACCAGCACCTTGTCGGCGCCGTAGCCGCCCAGCTCCTTGGCGGCGGACTCGATGCCCTCGCCGCCCAGCAGCAGGCCGCACAGGTTCACGCCCAGCTCGTCGGCCAGGTCGCGGCCCTTGGAGATCAGCTCAAAGTCGGTGGGCATCAGTTTGCCCTCGCGCTGCTCGCAGAAGACCCACACATCCTTGAAAGCAGCGATATCGGCGCTGTTGAAATTAGACATATTCGTTTATCCCCTTTCTCAGATGATGTGCTTCTTCGCCAGAATGTCGGCCAGCTTCTCGCAGGTCGCCTTGTCGGCGCCCTCCAGCATCATGCCGGCACCCTTCTGGGGCGGGGTGAAGCTCTTGAAGATGTTGGTGGGAGAGCCCTTCAGGCCGATGGTGGTGGCGTCGATCAGGGGATCGTCCTTCAGCGCCTCATAGTCGTAGGTGGTCATGGGCTTGCCGTAAGCCTCGAACACACCGCCCACGCTCATATAGCGGGGCTCGTTCAGCTCCTTGATGCAGGTGATCAGGCAGGGAGTCTTGACCTTGATGGTCATGTAGCCGTCCTCCAGCATCCGCTTGACGGTGATGGTGTCGCCGTCCTTCTGGATGTCGGCGGCGTAGGTCACCTGGGGCAGATGCAGCTTCTCGGCAATCTGGGGACCCACCTGGGCAGTGTCGCCATCGATGGCCTGCCGGCCGCACATGACGATGTCGTCAGCCTCTACGCCGATCTTGTTGATGGCCGCAGCCAGGATCTGAGAGGTGGCGTATGTATCGGAACCGCCGAACTCGCGGGCGGACACCAGCACGGCCTCGTCAGCGCCCATAGCCAGCGCCTCGCGGAGCATACCGGCAGCGGGAGGCGGACCCATGGTCACCACAACAACCTTGCAGCCGGTGGCGTCCTTGATCTTCAGGGCCGCCTCCAGGGCGTTCATATCGTCGGGGTTGGTGATGGTCTGCATGGACGCACGGTTCAGGGTGCCGTCCGGATTCACCGCCACCTTACCGGAGGTGTCGGGAACCTGCTTGATGGAAACAATGATTTTCATAAAGTCCCTTCCTCATAATAGTCAAATCATGATATTTTCTT
>ERZ833963.705-NODE-705-length-47590-cov-25.800968_pt1 | contig 47590 bp, 49 predicted proteins | sample MGYA00519693_ERZ833963 | MGnify/ENA primary metagenome ERZ833963 (study PRJEB31850, sample SAMEA3708748) | human gut metagenome | biome: human gut; feature: human-associated habitat; material: faeces | place: China | collected 2014 ...
GAATCTTTTTTTGAGAGGGCAAAGGGCACACACCTTTCGAAAGTTAGGAGTTAGGAAGTAGGAGTTAGGAGTTGAAGAACGGCTGCTAGACTTGAGGTCTTTTGCAATCTATAAAATGCTCTGTAGGGAACGATCTTGACCGTTCCAAAGCATTCAGCTTGTCGCAGCCTCAAAAAACTCCTAACTCCTCACTCCTACCTCCTAACTAAAAAACTCAGTTTTTTCTCCACACCATCTTATTAACCACCCCGGTGTAGCTCTGGATGATCTTGACGACCTTGGTGGAAACGTCTTCAGTGTAGTAGGGGACGGGGATGCCGTTGTCGCCGTTGGCGTTCATGGCAACGGCGGTGGCAACCGCCTGTTCCACGCCGCCCTCGCTGATGCCGGCCAGCACAAAGCAGCCTTTATCCAGTGCTTCAGGTCGCTCGGTGGAGGTACGGATGCAGACAGCCGGGAACGGATGTCCCACGCTGGTAAAGAAGCTGGACTCCTCCGGCAGGGTGCCGGAATCGCTGACCACGGCAAACGCGTTCATCTGCAGATGGTTGTAATCATGGAAGCCCAGGGGCTCATGCAGCTTTACGCGCTCGTCCAGCTGGAAGCCCATGGCGTCCAGCCGCTTTTTGCTGCGCGGATGGCAGGAATACAGAATGGGCATATCATAGGTCTGGGCCAGGTGATTGATGGAGGTGAACAGGTCGATAAAGTTCTTTTCGGTATCAATGTTCTCCTCGCGGTGGGCGGAAAGCAGCATGTATTTGTGCGGCTCCAGCCCCAGGCGCTCCAGCACATCGCTGGCTTCGATCTTGGCCAGGTTGGCGTGCAGCACTTCCGCCATGGGGGAACCGGTCACAAAGGTGCGCTCCTTGGCGGTGCCTTCGGCATTCAGGTAACGGCGGGCATGCTCGGAATAGCACATGTTCACATCGGAAATGTGGTCCACAATGCGGCGGTTGGTTTCCTCGGGCAGGCACTCGTCAAAGCAGCGGTTGCCGGCTTCCATGTGGAAGATGGGAATGTGCAGCCGCTTGGCCGCAATGGCGGAAAGGCAGCTGTTGGTATCGCCCAGAATCAGCAGGGCATCGGGCTTCTGTTCCAACATCAGGGAGTAGGACTTGGCAATAATGTTGCCGATGGTTTCACCCAGGTCCTTGCCAACGGCATCCAGATAGAAATCCGGCGCACGCAGGCCCAGGTCCTCAAAGAATACCTGATTCAGATTATAATCATAGTTCTGGCCGGTGTGGACTAGAATCTGGTCAAAATACACATCACACTTTTTAATCACAGCCGACAGCCGAATGATCTCCGGCCGCGTGCCGATAATGGTCATAAGTTTGAGCTTGTTCATTGTAAAACACCCGATACAGTTAGGAGGCAGGAGTGAGGAGTTAGGAGTTGAAGAACGACTGCTGGTTTTATTGTCTTCCGCAAACGATAAAGAGTTTCGCAGGGAACGGCTTTGAATGTTCTGAGACATTTACCTTGCCCAGGTTTCAAAACTCCTAACTCCTACCTGAGTATATACGTTTAAAATGTTACACTTTCAAAAAGAACGTGTCCGGCCTGGCGGGGTCAAATGGTTCGTTGGCCCACATCAGGGTCACAAGGTTTTCAGTATCGCTTAAGTTGATGATGTTGTGGGTGCAGCCGGGCAGCATCTGCACGGCGGTGGGCTTATCGCCCCACACCTCAAACTCCATCACTTCGTCACAGCCAACTTTGCGCTCCTGGATCAGCCCGTGGCCGGAAACCACAATAAAAAATTCCCACTTGGTGTTGTGCCAGTGCTGGCCCTTGGTAATGCCGGGCTTGGAAATGTTCACGCTGAACTGGCCGCAGTTTTCGGTTTTCAGCAGCTCGGTAAAGCTGCCGCGCTCGTCTGCGTTGACTTTTAAGGGGAAGGCAATCCGCTCTTTGGGCAGGTAGGAAAGATAGGTGGAATACAGCTTTTTGGCAAAGCTGCCCGCCGGGATCTCCGGCACCACCAGCGTGGCGGGCTGGGCGTGGAACTGTTCCAACAGATCCACAATCTCCCCAAGGGTCACTTTGTGGGTGACGGGAGCAAAGCAGTAACGGCCATCCACGGCAGGCACCGGGGTAAGGCCGTCATAATTGCAGCGGTGGGGCGCAGCTTCCAGCGCATCCAGCATCTCTTCTACCAGATCGTCAATGTACAGCAGTTCCAGCTCAGTTGCGCGGTCATTGACGGTGATGGGCAGGCCGTTGGCAATGTTGTGGCAGAAAGTAGCCACGGCGCTGTTGTAGTTGGGGCGGCACCATTTGCCAAACAGGTTGGGAAAGCGGTAAACCAGCACCGGGGCGCCGGTGGTTTTGCTGTATTCAAAGAACAGTTCTTCTCCGGCCAGCTTGCTTTTGCCGTAATCGCTTTTGCCATAGCGGCCGATCAGCGTGGCCTGAATGGAGCTGGACAGCATCACCGGGCAGGTGTTGCCGTGGGCTTTCAGCGTATCCAGCAGGGTGGAGGCAAAGCCGAAATTGCCCGCCATGAACTCGCTTTCCACTTTGGGGCGGTTGACCCCGGCCAGGTTGAATACAAAGTCTGCCTTGGCGCAGTATTCATTCAGCAGCGCCGGAGCCGTGTCCAGGTCATACTCAAAAATATCAGTAATGTTCAGGGCCGGGCGGGTGCGGTTTTTGCCATCGCGGATATTTTTCAGGTTTTCACACAGATTGCGCCCGACAAACCCCTTTGCCCCGGTGACAAGAATGTTCATGCCTTGCCTGCCTCTTTCAGTGCTTCCTGGATGTACTCGGTGGTCATGATCTTTTTGATGGTGCCCTCCACATCCAGGCGGCGGGTGTTGTGGCTGGTATAATCTTCATCGGCCTGGGTGTGAACCTGGCCCTTGATGAAGTACTTGTCATAGTTCAAGTCGCGGTTGTCGGCGGCAACGCGGTAATAGTTGCCCATATCCTCGCTGCGCATCCGCTCTTCCTTGGTCATCAGGGTCTCGTACAGCTTTTCGCCGTGGCGGGTGCCGATCACGCGGGTGCCGGTGTCGCCAAACAGCTGCTGCACGGCTTTGGCCAGATCGCCAATGGTGGAAGCATCGGATTTCTGGATGAACAGATCGCCCGGATTGGCGTGCTCAAAGGCAAACATGACAAGGTCAACGGCCTCATCCAAGTTCATCAAAAAGCGGGTCATGTTGGGATCGGTGATGGTAATGGGGTTGCCGGCCTTGATCTGCTCCACAAACAGCGGAATCACGCTGCCGCGGCTGCACATCACGTTGCCGTAACGGGTGCAGCAGATGACCGGGCCGCCGCGCTGTGCGCTGACACGCGCGTTGGCAGTGATAACATGCTCCATCATGGCCTTGGAGATGCCCATGGCATTGATGGGGTAAGCGGCTTTATCGGTAGAAAGGCAGACCACGCGCTCCACGCCTGCTTCAATGGCGGCATGCAGCATGTTGTCGGTGCCCTCAATGTTGGTGCGCACGGCCTCCATGGGGAAAAACTCGCAGGAAGGAACCTGCTTGAGCGCAGCGGCATGGAAGATAAAGTTGACGCCGGGCATCACATCGCGCAGGCTCTGGATGTTGCGCACATCGCCGATGTAGAACTTGACTTTATTGTAATAGTCAGGATAGTTGGCCTGCAGCTCATGGCGCATGTCGTCCTGCTTTTTCTCGTCACGGCTGAAAATGCGGATCTCGCCGATATCAGTCGTCAAAAAATGCTTGAGCACGGTGTGGCCAAAGCTGCCGGTGCCGCCGGTGATCAACAAGGTTTTATCTTTGAAAATGGTATTTGCCATGGTTTCCTCCTGTCAGGGGACGAACTTTTGGTGGTAGGCGCAGCAGCGTCGGGCATCTTCCAATGCCCATAAAGCCAACACTTCCCCTATATACAACCAATTCTAACATAAAAGTTACAGCTTGAAAAGGGCCTGACCTTGGAAAATGCTGTTTTTTGTGGTACAATACCCCCAGTGCAACCATTATCATTATACAATAAAGGAGAATCAGATTCTATGCGCGCCTATGAACGTTTGCTGAATTACGTTAAGGTGTATACCACCTCGGACCCCGTAAGCGATACCCACCCCACCACCGCCCGCCAGTTTGACCTGGCCCGCATGCTGGTCAAGGAGCTGCAGGACCTTGGCCTTGCGGATGCCCATGTGGATGAGCACTGCTATGTTTACGCCACGCTGCCCGCCACCCCCGGCCATGAAGCTGCCAAGGGCCTTGGATTTATTGCCCATATGGATACTTCCCCCGATGCACCGGGCGAGAATGTGAAGCCCCAGATCCATGAAAATTATGACGGCGGCGATGTTGTCCTGCCCGGTACCGGCGCAGTTCTCAGCACCAGGCAGTTCCCATTCCTGGCAAAGCTCAAGGGCCAAACCCTGATCACCACCGATGGCACCACCCTGCTGGGTGCGGACGACAAAGCCGGTGTGGCCGAGATTATGACCATGCTGGAGATCCTGCAGAAAGAAAACCGCCCCCACGGCAAGATCTGCGTGGGCTTTACCCCCGATGAGGAGGTTGGCCAGGGTGCTGACCTGTTTGATGTGGAGCATTTTGGCGCAGCCTATGCCTACACGGTGGACGGCGACGAAGCGGGCGAAATCAGCTATGAAAACTTTAACGCTGCCGCTGCTTTTGTCACGGTACACGGCTTCTCGGTCCATCCGGGCAGCGCAAAGAACGCCATGAAGAATGCGCAGAACATTGCCATTGAGTTCCACAACGCCCTGCCGTATTACGACCGCCCCGAATACACTGAGAACCGCGAGGGTTTCTACCACCTGTGCAGCATGGAAGGCGATGTGACCGGCGCCAAGCTGGGCTACATTGTGCGTGACCACAGTGCCGAAAGCTTTGCCGCCCGCAAGGAGACCATGCGCCACATTGCCAAGCTGCTGAACGAAAAGTATGGCGAAGGCACCGTGGAGCTGGAGCTGAAGGACAGTTATTTCAGCATGCTGGAAAAGATCAAGCCGCATTTCCATCTGGTGGAAAATGCCCGCGCCGCCATCCGCAAGGCTGGCCTGGAACCGCTGGAAACGCCCATTCGCGGCGGCACGGACGGCGCGACCCTGTCTTACATGGGCCTGCCCTGCCCGAACCTTGGCACCGGCGGCTTTAACTACCATGGCCCGTGCGAAGGCATCACGGTAGAGTCTATGGATAAGGCAACCGAGATTCTGCTGAACCTGGCCGATATTTATAAGGATGTCCAGTAACCAGCGCAGCCTTTTTGAAAAAAGGCCTGGCGAAAAACTTTAATTGGCTTCGCATAAAAAAGAGTAATCGTCGTGTGGTGCCCACGGCGGTGCACCGACATTATTCTTTATTCATTATTATTTATTATGAAAAATAGCGCCCGACGGTTTAAGCGTACCTGTCGGGCGCTGTTTGTTTATTTGCTTATTTATCCGGTTCACAGTCCAGAATGGAGGGAATATTGGCCCATTTATCCGGTTCGGCTTCGTACCGTTCGTGCAGCCAAGCAACGGCGGCATCGAGCCCCTCCTGATTGCCGGGGAACTCTGCCATCTCCTGCTTTTCATCGGCGGTGTGTTCCAAGCTCCATGGGCCGGGCCAGATGGTGGCGGTCAGATATTCGATCTTCCGCTTGCCGCTTTCATCGGCGGGGTCAGCTTTTTTGGCGGGGGCTACCAGATAGCGCATGCCGCCCTGTGCGCCGGAGTACGGGTTGCCGCAGTGGAACCAATGGTAGATGGGCAGGCAGTCCAGCATAAAATCTCCTCACTTTCAGGTTTTGCTGCGGTTCAGTTCCGCGCGTAGTTGGATCAGGCGGGCAATATCTTCCTTATCGGCCTGGGTCAGTTGGTCTTTCAGGTTCTGGTAGGCGGCAATGGGTTCGTCCTGAATCAAAGCGTCCAGTTCCGCCCCGGCAGGGGAGCCCTGCCACCCGGCCAGATAGCCAGGCGCCACGCCAAGGCAGGCGGCAATGCTTTCCAGCTTATCCAGCGGAATATTGGTTACAATGCCGGTCTCGTATTTATAAACCGCTTGTTTGGTCACATGCACCTGTTCGGCCAGCTGCTCCTGTGTCAGCCCTTTGGCGGTGCGTGCTTCGCGGATGCGTTCCCCAATGGTCATGCGGATCACCTCCCAAAAAGTATAGCAAAAAACCTGCAGGTTTACAAGATGATAAAAATAACTTGACAAGTTACAGCAAGGATGCTATCCTGTGAGTAACCTGATAAGTTTCAAGAAAGAATGTTCTCTTTCGGCTGCAAAACAGGCAAAGACAGAGGGCAATACCGCATAATTCTAAGTGCCGATACGGCGAGCGAGGTGCGGCAGATGCCAAGCCAAAAGCGCAGATAATACTGGATGTCTTATCGAGCATTTTGGCAACGCAGATGCCGTGCCGCAGCTGCCGGAGCGGTGCTTAAGCCGCAAGGCGGGAATTGTGCGGTGTTGCCAGAGAAAACAACAGCAAAGCGGCGGCAGCAGGGCCGCTTTCATTTGAGACACAAGTAACTTATCAGGTTTCAAATGGATCATAAGGAGGAATGGAATGACCCACGAAATTGAACTGGAAGGATATTACCCTAAAATTCTTGGCAGCCCCATGCGTATGCTGTGCCTTGGCACCAAAGCCAGCTATGGCATGGAGGTTCTGCATTTCCAGCGCGGCACCGGGTGGGATGGCCTTGCGCTGGATGTCACGTTTACTCCGGACCCCCAGGCGGAGGGGACAACGGTGCTGGCGGATGCAGGGGACACCGTAGCGGTGCCGCCCGCCGCCACAGCGCAGGCAACCAACAGCGGCAGCGTTACGGTGCGCGGCGTGCGGGATGGCGTGCAGTGCATCAGCTGCAACATCCCATACCTGGTGCTGAACCACGCCCCGGTGCCCGGCCAGCAGACCGACCCGGCGGAAAGTGTGTGGAAACAGTATGCCGATAAGCTGATCCCCGCGGGCGGCAGTACCGGGCAGGTGCTGGCCAAGGCGTCCGCGCAGGATATGGACCTGTACTGGGCCGACGGCACCACCACCCAAACCGAAACCACACCCCACATGCTGACCAACGCGGGCCGCAGCAAAAAGAAAGCCATTGTATCGTTTGTGGATGACGACTGCCGCAGCGAAGCGTACACCGTGCTGTTCCCGCTGGTGCAGGAGCTTGGTATGCCTTATACCGTGGCTTGCCCGGCGGGGCTTATGGGCAAAACCGGCCGCATGACGGTGGAACAGCTGCAGGAAATGGCGCGCAGCGGCGTGACGGTGGCATGCCATACGATGACCGAAACCGATATGGAGCAGGATACCCCCGAAACGCTGGAAGCCACCCTGCAGCAGTTTGAAGCAGAGATGCGCCGCTGGGGCATCCGCGGGGTGCGCAGCTATGCCTATGTGAACGGGCGCTATAAGGCGGACTGCCTGAACACCGTAAAAAAGCATTTTGACCTGGGCCTTACGGTGGAAAAAGGCATCAACCAGATCCCGTATGAAAGCTGCCGCATGAAGCGCGTGGAAGTGTTCCCAAAGAACAAAAGCTACACGCTGGAGGATGTAAAAGCGTGGGTAGACAAAGCCGTGCAGGATGGCGGCTGGCTGATTTTGATGACCCACGCATGGTACACGACCTTTGATGCAGCACAGCTCAAAGAGCTGGTGGGTTATATCCGGGCCAGCGGTGCGGAGCTGATGGACCTGTACGATGCACTGGATGCCACCGGCAACGTGGTGGAAGCGGGCGACTACCAAAAGCCGGGCGCGGATGCAGCGGAACCGTTTTTTGTGGTGGATGCGGATGGCCGCGCCTGGACCAACGCGCTGGAGAACTTACGCCCGGCAGATGGCATCACCAATGTGGGGGCAGCCCTGCAAAGTGGATATGTGATCTCCACCGCCACCGGCAAGGCAATCAAAACATCAGATACCGGGTTCCGGGTCACCCAGCCGGTGGATGTGACAAGCGCGGCCCAGGTGTTGGTAACGGCCTGGGCGTATACAGGTTTTGCGCTCTATTCTTTCTTTGATGCGGCGGGTACCTGCCTTGCCGTAAAAGCGGCCGATGCCGATTATGCTGCGGGCGGCAATACCCTGACCCGGCAGGCAGTGGCCGTGCCGCAGGGGGCAGCCACTTTGATCGTGGCGGGCAATTTGTACCAGGCGCTGCCCGCCGTCAGGCTGGTCAGCGCGGCAAACCTGGTGCAGCAGGTAAAAAGCATGACGGTTGCCTGGCACGCCAACTATGTGCTCAAAATTTCCGGCTCGACCGTCAACTATGCAAACGAGAATCGGCGCATCAGCGAAAAAGTTGCCGCTGCGGCAGGGGATACCTACCGCCTGAGCTGTTCGGCCAACTGGAACAACGCGCTGTATGTGATCTATGCGGCAGACAACAGCGTGCTGGCCTGCCGCCAGGCCCCCAACAATGCCGCTGGTGAGGTACTGACCGACTTTGCGGTGACAATGCCGGAAAACACTGCCTATTTCCGCGTGGCAGCAAACCTGGAAATCCAGCCGGAATCCTACGCGGTGGCCCAATACACCACCCGCATTGCGGCCAAAGCCCCGGTGCTTACGGTTGCAGCGGTGCGCACCCTGCTGGATATTTTGCGGGCGGGGACCTATACCCAAAGCCAGCAAAGCGCCATCCAGAATCTGGAAAATGCACTGCTGATCATAGACTGACAATACAGCGCGGTTTTTCAACAAAAAATCCAAAGGCTGTTGAATAAAAAGAAAAAGCGCAGAACCACTTTTGGTTCTGCGCTTTTTTGGAGCGGGATACGAGTCTCGAACTCGCCACCTACTGCTTGGGAAGGGGAGCGACCTATACGCTATAACGCCAAAAACGGGGAAAATACAGGTTTATTACAGGTTTACGGGAAATTTATCGCCACTGGATTTTCTCCAGATTGGCGACCAAAAGGGCAGTGTCGGGGTGGGTGTAAATGTTCAGGGTGGTGGCGATGTCGGCGTGGCCGAGAATCTGCTTGACCACCTCCGGCGGCAGGCCGCTGGCCGCCATTTTGGTGGCGGCGGTGTGGCGGCAGGTGTGCGGTGTGACGCCCTGAATGCCCAGCTTTTGCATCAGGCTGCCGAAGGACTTGCGCACGTTGTTGTGGTCCCGCGGCAGGCCGTATTTGGATGCGAGAAGGTAAGGCGAGCTGCCGGCGCCGGCGGCAAGCCAGTCGGTGACAAAGGAGCGAACATCGGGGTGGATGGGGATCACGCGGCGGCGGCCTGCTTCGGTCTTTTCGCCGCCGACGAGGTAGCCGTCCGCCAGGTGAACATCGTCCCGGCGGACGGTGAGTAGCTCGTTCAGGCGCATACCGGTGTAAACCAGCGTCAGCGCGATCTTGGCGGTTTCGCCCAGGCGGGGGTCGCAGACCATGCCCCAGATGGCGCTGACTTCGGCGGCGGAAAGCACCCGCGTTTTGGGAGCGCCGGGGGACGGCAGCGACAGCGCCTGCGCGTAGTTGGTGTGGATGATGTCCTGATGGATGGCGTACTGGCACAGCTGGCTGAACAGCTGGCGCTGCTTTTCGCACAGGCTGCGGCTGCCGCCCGCGTCGGCGATCTGCTGGATGATGGTCTGGTAATCCTCGGTCTTCAGCTCGGCGATGCGGCGGCGGTGCAGCGGTTCCGCCTTGTTGTATGCGTTCCGGTATGACTGCTGTGCCGACTTGCTGATTTTGGGGTAGTGCAGCACGCTCCAGCGCTCGTACACGTCGCTGAGGGTGTAGCACAGGCGCTCGTACACGTCGCTGAGGGTGTAGCACAGGCGGTCGGGCGCGGCCTGGCTGGCGTTGACGCGGTCCAGCATTTGCACAGCGTCGCCCGCTGTGGCGAACGAGCCGATGCGGGTGCCGTCGGCGGCAACGGCAACGTAGGGGCGGTTTTTGTTGCGTGGGTCCTTCCAGACGGTGCCGGTGCCGCGCGGGCGGCGGTGGCGGCGGCGCTGCGGGGCTTCGCAGTCCGCCAGGCGCTTGCCGCAGTAACAGCACAGGCGCGCGTCCGGCGGGACGCTGCGCCGGCAGCGGGGGCAGTTCATACGCAGGCCACCTTTCCTTTGCCGCGCGGGCCGCACCGCGCGGATTTTTACTTTTGTTGATGGAAGCAGCCACCGAGGATTTCTCGGCTGCTGTCTATTTCTGCCCGTCTTTCCCTTTGGCCAGCTTCTTCTGTTCCCGCTGGATCTGCTTGATGCTCTTTTCGGGCGCGGGTAAATCCTCCGGCATGGTGCCGCCCAGCTCTGCAATGGTCTGGCGCACCTTGCGGCCAACCTGATAATGCGTTTCGTTGGCGGCGTCCTTCCCCTGGATGTTCTCCCGCCGCAGTTTTTCATCGGTCTGGGTGGCACGGAACAGATTGGCGGCCAGCTCAGTGCTGCCCATGTGGTCAAGAATTTTCTCGTTTGGTTTCAGCCCCTTGCGGGCGTGAATGTCGCGCATTCCCAGGCCGCCATATAAGCCCTGATACCCTTTGTTTTGGAACACGGCGTACTCCTGCGGCGTTTCGACCCCGGCCTGTTTGGCGGCTTCGGCCAATGACTTGTTATGCTCGACCATCTCGGCGCGGATCGCAAGGCGTTTTTGTTCTTCGCTGAGGATGTCGTAGTTTTCGATCAGCTCCTGCTGTCGTGTCTTAACGGCAAAATAGGTCTGGCCGACGGCAATCACCTCTTTGCGCGGGTCGCCGTTCTGGACGATGAGGTAGCAGGCATAGCGGGAAAGCATGACATCATCCAAAATGCGTACACCACCATTTGGCATGGGCGATGATTTGTTGACGTCAACAAAATGTTCCGCAACGTTGTTTTTTGCGCCTTTACAGGCAACTTTAGCCTTGTCAATGATTTTGCAGAAATTGCGCCATTCCGTGTACTCAAGCACTGCTTGCAGCTCACGGGCCAGCCAATATTCCTGACCGTCTGCATTGGTGTGCTTGATGGATTCAAAAGTGGCGTCGGAGTATTTTTCAATATCAGACATTGCCTAATCCTTTCTTTGTTGCCCCGGCGGGCGGTTATTCCTGTATCCCCCTGCACAGCCCCACGGCCAGGCCCTCGATGTACACGTCGTTCATTTCCTCTTTGCGGCGGATGATGGAATCATAGGCGGGGTTTTCCGGGCGAAGCTCGACATAATCGGGGTGGAGGTAGACGCGCTTTAGGGTAGCCTCGTTGTCAATGCGGACGGCGGCGATCTGGCCGTTTTTTTACCGCCGAAGCGGATTTTACGAATTAAAGTCCACACCCCTGCACGCTGTCCAATAGTGCAGGGGTTACTGTATCTCCTGCATCATCTGGTGCAGCCAGGCGGGGCATTTGTTGCCTACCTGTAGCAGTTGACCGTTACGGTATTCGGCTACCAGCGCAAAGCCGTTGTCGTTATCAAAAAATTTAGCCTCATCGCAATAGGGCAGGATCTTCGCCACATCGGCAAAGCGGTGTGCAAACCGTGCCTGTACATCCTTGGCCGGGATGTCATGGCCGCCGCGCTCGACGCGGTTTTTGATGCGGCGCAGGCTTTCCTCGGCAGTGTCCAGGCCCACATAATACAGGCGTATAAAGTAACCGGCCTGCTTGGCACGGCGGCACAGCCGCTTGGGGTAGCCGCCGGAGAGGGTCGTTTCCTGGGTAAAATTCACGCCATCAGCAAGGGCGGTCTCGATGCGCTGCACGGCCAGTTTGCCGCCCTCGTACTCATCGCCGCCGCACTGGGCTGTCAGCTGATCCGGGTCAACGACGATGCCAAGGTCAGTGCGCTCGGCCCGCAGCGAGCCGGTCAGACTGGATTTTCCTGCGCCGTTCACACCGCCGATAATCGTATAAATCTGCATACCTTGCTTCCTTTCATATCCCGCGGCAGATGCCGACTACGCGGCCCTCGATGGTGATCTCGTTGAGCTGGTCGCGGGTGTAGACCAGCGGGGAGAAGGCGGGGTTCTCGGCCTGGAGCATGACGGTGTCGCCCTGGCGGTAGAAGCGCTTGAGGGTGGCCTCCTCGCCGATGCGGACGGCAGCGATCTCGCCGTTCTCGACTTCCGGCTGTTTACGGATGCAGACGATGTCGCCGTCCTGAATCATGGCTGCCATGCTGTTGCCGTGGCAGGTCAGGGCGAAATCGGCCTGCCAGAGGGCCGGTACGCCGATGCGGGCCTCGATGTTCTGCTCGGCCAGGATGGGGGTACCGCAGGCAATGGAGCCGACCAGGGGCACGGCGGACATTTCCGGCATGGGCTGGAAGCCGGGAGGGATGGGGGCGGGGGCCAAAGGGTGCCGCTCCATGGGGACATCCCATCCCATGAGCCACGCTTCGCTTACATTTAAGGCTTCAGAAAGAGCGTAAACGACTTTCTGCTTTCCTTCCCAGTCACCTTTAACGTAATGCGTGATGCTTGACTTTGAAACGCCGGATTTCTCCGCGAGTTCAGCTTTGCTCATCCCCCGCAGATCAATGGCAGCCTGCAATCGCTGGGCAAATGTCGCGGCTCGCTGGTCTTTCATAGTACACACTCCTTCAACTCTTTGGTTATATTATACGGGCAGAGTTGCGAAAAATCAATACTGCGCAAAGTGAAAATTGAGAAATCTAAAAAAATGTGTTGACATTTCGCAACCATAGGATTATACTAAAGCCGTGGTTGAGAAAACGCAACCAAGAAAGGAGGATATAAATGCCGCCGATTGATTATAACCCCTTGCGAAACCGAATCCGCGATCTGGGACTGACCCAGAAGGAATGTGCGGAAAAAATCGGGATCAGCGAGGGTCAGCTTTGCCAAAAGATGGCTGGAAATTACGAGTTTCGCCAAAGCGAAATCAGCAAGTTGTGCGACCTTTTGGGCATTGAAGGGTCTGACATAAAGGTTTTCTTTTTTACACCCAAGAGTTGAGATTTATCAACTTTCCCACGCCCGCCGCCCCGCCAACCCCCGGCGGCCCCGCCGCCCCACACCCACACGGAGGTGATAAACATGACATTGGCAGTGGCATATCTGCTGCTGGAAGCGCTGCGAGATGCCGTAAAGCAGTATGGAGGCGGCGAGCGGCAGGGACTGGAAGCGCTGGAGAAGTACATGACCGGTGTGTTTGGCGAAAGCTGGGGAACGGAATGCGCTGCCGGGATCGATATGGTTTTGAAGGTTTTACAGGCGAGCGGGGAACTCGATTTTGGAAACAGACGCGTCGATGGCGGTCTGGACGATACGGTGAAAACAGGCCCGGCACTGGAAACTTCCGTTTGACTGATCGCAGGGAGTATCGACAAAAGGCCGGTATACCTTTTGACCCGTGGGAAGAAAAGCATATTCGGCAACCATGGAGATGTCCTGGTGATAGACAGGGCAGGAAACAACGAATTTGTGGAAAAACGGTTGTGCTGAACATTGCATACGACCACATCCTTTCTGCCGCCAGTATAGCACAGGCAGAGCAGAACGAACACCCCGGCGGGCCGCGCCCGCAGAAAGGAGGCGAGGGGGTGGACGTATCAACCATCATTGCCGCCGTGATCGGCGGTGTTGTGGGATGGCACCTGGGCGATATCGTCTTTGGGGTAAAAGGCAAAGGCAGCGTCAAAGGCGCCCCAAAAGAGGATAAAGCAGAAAAAGGCCAGAATGAGGCACAGGACTTTCACGAGAGCGAGCCAAACGGGATGCAGTGAGCAGGGTATCCGAACAAAGGCAACAAGGAAAACCGGGAACAGCAGGCTGCAAACGCAGAACTGGCGGTGAACCCATTTCCGGCTAGACGGATGCTGAGAAATGTTTGGCCTGGCAGAGGATTTGCTTATCACTCCGTTGAAGAAAAAGATAAGAGTAGAAGTTATGGCGCTGACGATCAGGTCTTTTACGATGTCATATAACATAAAACCACATCCTTTCTGCCGCCAGTATAGCACAGGCAGAGCAGAAGAAACACCCCGGCGGGCCGCGCCCGCAGAAAGGAGGCCCCCATGGACTGGACGGACAGGGAGATGGAGCTGAACCCCACCATGACCATCACAGACCTGTGCGAATTTTTTAAGGCAAACTGCATCCCCGCCGCGCCGGACACGATGGGGCGGTACATCACCGAAGGGAAGTTCCCTTTTGCGGTGGGGCTGGACAGCAGCGCCGACGGAAAACGCAAACGGAACTTTATTATTTTCAGGGCGGACGCTTACGCCTGGCTGGATGCAAAGCTGCACCGCGAAAGCATTAAGCCAAAACCGTACCGCCCGCCCGAACAATGAGGAGGAAGCCATGGAATTTGACAACGAAAACTCCCGGTGCGTGAGCGCCGGGCCGAAACCGGATGCCCGCGTGTGCGTGACCCTGCGCGGGGACAGGTTTGAAATTGATGCTGACGGCGACGGCGGCGTCGTTTTGGCGATGATGGCGAGCGCGCTGGCGGAAGTGATCAAGGAGTATGCGAAGCCCGGCTGCTGGCCGAAGGTGCTGGAACAGACCACCGCTGCCATGTGGGCCGAACTGGACGACTGGGAACCCGCCCCGGAACCGGAGGTACACTCATGGAGCTGACAGACAAGGAACGCAACACCTGCGCGGCGCTGCTGTGCCGCTGGGCGGCCCAGGACAACGAGCTGATGGCCAGCGACTATTACGGCAGCAGCCAGTATTACAAGCTGCTGGGCGCGCTGACAGCCCTGCGCACGCTGGGCCTTATGGCGGAAACCGTCCTTTCCGACGCACCCGCGCCCGGCGGGTATTACAACTTTGGCAAGATCATGCTGGACGGCATGGTGTACGACGTACCGGAACCGAAGGAGGAAATGGAAAATGAAGACGCAGACGATCCGCCTGCCCAGCGATAACGCCCTGCGGTGCCGCGCGCTGGCGCAGGAAAACGCCGCCCTGCGCGCGGCGGCGGCCCGGTGGGCCAAGGCCCGGCGGCTGGCGCTGGCCGTGAACGGCACGATCGGCGCGGTGGGCGTGGGGCTTGTGGTGGGCAGCGGCCTGCCGGCCGCCCTGTGCCTGACGCCGTGGGACTGGCCGCTGACGCTGGCGGGCGCCGTGCTGGCGGGGGCCGCGTGCGTGGTGGAGTGCGCGCTGACCGACCGGTACACCCGCCAATGACCCGCCGCGAGCGCCTGGAGCGGCTGGCCGCCGCCATCCTTGCGCGGATGCAGGCGCAGGCCGCCGCGCGGATGGATCGGCACGGCAGGCCGCAGACCAACCCGTACATGACCAACGTCGCCCACCCGGCGATCCTGACCCTGTACACCCGGTGGAAGCGCAGCATTGACGCGGGCACCTACGCCGTGGGCGATTTAGACCGGATCATGTTTGAGCTGTCCTTATTGAACGACCGCGCCGTGGCCGCGCTGGAGAAAGAGTACGCAAAGGAGCTGACCACCAATGACGGGCTGCCGTGACGCCGAAGCGCCCTATTGCCAGTGCGCCGCCTGCGCGGGCAGCTGCTGCTGCCGCGCCGAGCACCTGCACCTGCCCTGCCCGGTGGCGGACTGCCCGGACTATGTGCCCAAAGGCCGCGACGACTTTGTGCCGGTGCTGACCCGCAAGCAGCTGGCGGAACGGCAGGCCGCCCAGGCCGCCATAACGCCGCCCGCCCAGCAAACCACGCTTGCCGAAATACGCGCCAGGCTGGCGGAGGCCAGGGCCGCGTGGGAGAAACAAAAGGAGATAACGCAATGAGGAAACGACAGGAAGATCAAGACATGCTGCCGGAGGTGACCGCAATGTGGAACCAGCGCGCGAAGCGGGGCGTTCCCCAATTATTCGGCAATTCTCCCGCCTGATGAGGCCCGGCGGCACCGGGCCGAAACCGTCGAGCAGGCGGTAGCGGGGAGCTTTTCGTGGCACGCTCTGCGGCGCTGCCCATTTTCCTGCCGCGTGCCTGGCCGCGCGTAAGTTGGCCAGGGCCGTGCAGGCAAAGCACAACCCCGGCGGCAAAGTTTTCCGAAATCAACACATTCACCTCTCAGACAGAGTGTCAGAGCCGCCGGATTTATGCAGCAGTCGCCCAGCGGAAGGGCAGGAGGCTCATAACCTCCAGACTGCCGGGTTCTATACTTCTGCCCGGCGGGGCGCGGGTTCAAGTCCCGCCTGCTGCACCAGCGCCGCAAATCCTCCCGCGGCGCTACATTCTCTCTTGGCACCTGTCCGATCGCCCAGGCCAAAGGCGGCAGGCCCAGGCACTGGCAATGCCTGGGTCTCTTTTGAGGACCTAAGCCCCGCATGAAGGGCGCGGGCCGAACCCCTGCGCCGGGCTTACCACCTGGCCAAGTGCAAAGGTGCCCCGCCGGAGGAGCTGCTGGCCCTTGCCTGCCAGATCATCCGCACCGCAACCGGGGACAAAACGTTTTGAGGATGTTATTGGAAGGAGATTTGCCATGAATTTGAATTACTGCCCCGTTCCGGGCGCAAGCCAGCCCCGCGGAATGCGGTTCGATGCGGAAAACAGCCGGTGCATCCCTGTCGAACGGATGACACCGGACGAGTTGCGCCAGCTGCACCGCCTTGCCATTGAGCGCCGCCCCGAAGCCTGCTTTGGCTGCGGGCTGGAACATAATTGCTCCGTGCATGGATGTGCCGTCATCCGCAAAGCATTGCAGCTGTTGGGAGGTGAGGCGGATGTCAGTGTATGAACTTAATTGCTTGTATGCTGCAAAAGCGCTATTTCTGGTTTTTGTTGTCGCACCGCTTCTTTTTATGCTGGGCATTTCGCTGGTATATGCTGTATCGCAATTTCTGGGCAGCATCTGGAATGCGATCATTCTGCACCATTTCCCGATTTTGCGCTGCAGAAAGTGCCGCTACTGGGCCACCGTCCAGTGCCCGTTGTACGGCCATAGCACACCGGACGATGCGGGCGGGGCCGACTGCGGCGGGGAGGACGCGGACGAGGAGCCGGAAATTTACCGCCCCATCCCCATGGAGCACACCCACGGCGGCGAGGATTGACCCGCCGCCCACCTTGATAATACAGACCGGACAGCAACCCAAAACAGCCCCGCGGCGGGCTGTTTTTCCGGCTTGTATACCGTATTAACATCCGGCGGGAAGTCTGTTGAAAACCGGGAAAGGCGGAACCCTATGCGCTGTTTTATGCGCCAGATCAGCTGGCGCAGCGGAAAAGGATACAAGCAGGTGGACATTATGCCCATCCCCATCGAGGGCATCCACCGGGGCGCGCGCGGCAAACGGCGGCACGCGTCCAGCCTTGTGCAGCAAAGGCTCAACGGCAAGCACAGCCGCCGCTACCTGGTGCAGCTGGTGAACGCCAACTTCGGCGCGGGGGACTGGCTGCTGACCCTGACCTACGCGCCGGAGTATCTGCCCGCCAGCTTTGAGGAAGCCTGCCGCCGGATGGAGAACTTCATCGACCGGCTGCGCGCCGCCTGCAAGCGGGCCGGCCTGCCCGCGCCCGCCTATATCTGGGTGACGGAGGGCGGCACCGAGGAAGCCGAAGCCGCGGGGGAAGCCAAACGCTACCACCACCACGCCTTTCTGCGCTGCGCGCTGGACGCCCGCGCCATCACCGAGCTGTGGTGTACCGGGCGCGGCAGGCACCGCCGCCAGATGGGCAATGTTCACATGAGCCTGGCACAGCCCGAAAAGGGCAGCCTGGAAGCCTGGGCCGATTACAGCATAAAGACCAAAGAAGAAAAATGCCGCCGCAAGTGGCGGCAAAGCATCGGGCTGAAAAAGCCCGTTGTGACCGTGAACGACAGCAAATACACCCGCCGCGCCATTGAGCGCGCCGTGCGCACCGGCGAGGCCTACCGCCCCGCCTTTTGGGAGAAGGCCCACCCCGGCTGGCAATGCAAATCCATCCGCGTGGAATACAACGAGTACCAGCGCGGGTATTATGTCCGGCTGGAATTTTGGAGAGAGAGGAACACCCCATGACCGTACCCTGTTACCATTGCCCCGACCGGCAGGCGGGCTGCCACGCGCAGTGCGCGGCATACCGCGCTTTCCGCGCCGAGCTTGACGAGCGGAACGCAGCCGCCCGGCGGGCGGCAGCCGTGAACGACGCCGGCGCCGCACGCGGGGACAAAATACGCCGTGACGTGCGCCGCCACGGCCTGAGCGGGAGGAAAAACCGATGAGCAAGCAAAAAACCACGCCGGCCGTTGTTGAGCTGGCGTGCATCCAATGCGGGGCGCCGTACCCAGCGCTGCCGGGCAGCAGCGGGCTGTGCCCTGCGTGCGCCAAAAAGGCGGCCCGCACGGCGGTGTGCGCCAAATGCGGCAAGCCATTTGCCCTGCCGCGCGGCGGGCGCTGGCCCAAGACCTGCCCCGCCTGCCGGCCAGAACGGCACACAAAGGGAGCGCGCGGGCCATATTTTGGCGATACGGCCCAAAAGCCGCCGATCAGCGCCGCAAGCGCGGAGAAAGCCCCGCCGCGCCGCCGCCAGAAAGGCAAAGGCCCCGGCGGGGCACTGGGGGCGCTGCTGGCCGACCTGGACAAGGAGAACGCCCGGCGGGGAAAGAAGGGACTGCCGCCCCTGAGCTACGGAAAGTACGTGCAGCTGTTTGGGAGGTGATGGCGGGTGCCGCGATACCGGCCCTATGGCCAGACGCGGGCGGTGTGCCCGTATTACCTGCGGGACAGCCGGTTAAAGATCAGCTGTGTGCCGGTGACGGAGCAGGCGGCCTGCTGTGCCGTGGAGTTTGACAGCGAGCAGGAAAAGCGCAGATACATGCAGGAGCACTGCTTTAAGCGGCAGTGCTGCTGCGCTGTGCGCAGAATGCTGGAGGGTTCGCGGAAGTTCGCCGGTGAGAATTAAAAATATTTCCGCGCGCGTGCGCGCGAGGGCAGGGGCGACCCTGCCCTTTTTGAGTTTTTGGGGCAAGTGGGGGCGCGGAAGGGGCGCGGCGGCTGGTACATTGGACAAAAGGGAACGACAGGAGGGCGGCGGCGTGCGATACCGGGACAACACGGTGAAAGGGACCCGGCGGGGCAGCAAATGGCCGGAAGCGGTGAAAACCGCCTGTATGTGCGACCTGCTGACGGACAACAACCTGAGCGTGGTGGCGCGGCGGCACGGCGTGCCGGAAAGCACGCTGCGCACCTGGGAGCGCCAGGCGCGGCGCAAGACGCCGGGGGAACAAAAAAGCCTGTTTGAGGCGGCCAGGGAGCAGGAGCTGCGAGAGCTGAACCGCAAGGCGAGCGCGGCGGCCAACAACAGCGTGGACTATGTGCGCAGGCGGCTGGAGCGCAACGACCGAGACACCGAAATTTACGAGTGGGCGCTGCGGCGGCTGAACGAGCTGGACGGGGTGATCCCCTATGAGGGGCCGGACGACGCCGAATGCGAGGCGCTGGGGCCGGTGCGCACCGTGCGGCCGGAGAAACCGGGCGAGCGGGAGCGGATGCAGGCGCTGATGGAGCGCAACCGGCCCATGAGCGATTTTGCGGCGGCCAGCTATATGCGCGGGCTGGTGAGCGTGACCGAGCGGGTGAGTAAAATGCTGGGCGACGGAGCCGAGGACAGCGGCATTGTGGTGGTGCTGCCGGAGGACAAAGGGGCGTTTGAATGACGTTTGCCATGTGGGATACCATCAGCGCAAAGCAGATGGAGTTTATGCGGCGGCGGGAAAAGTACATTGCCTACGGCGGGGCGCGCGGCGGCGGAAAAAGCTGGGTGGCGCGCACCAAGGCCGTGGGAATGTGCCTGCGGTACGCGGGGCTGCGGGTGCTGATGGTGCGCAAGACGTTTGCGCAGCTGCGCGAAAACATTATTTTGCCCATGCAGGAGCAGTTTGCGCCGCTGTACCGCGCCGGAGCGATGCGGTACAACGGGCAGAACAACGAGGTGCGGTTTTACAACGGCAGCCGGATTGTGTTTGGGTACTGTGACAGCGACCGCGACCTGCTGCAATACCAGGGCGTAGAGTACGATGTGATTTTTCTGGAGGAAGCCACCCAGCTGAGCGAGTACCAGTTTGGCATTATCCGGGCAAGTTTGCGCGGCGCGAACGACTACCCCAAGCGGATGTATTTGACCTGCAACCCCGGTGGGCAGGGGCACGCCTGGGTGAAACGGCTGTTTGTGGACCGGCAGTTTACGAAGGACGAGGACCCGGCGGAGTATGCGTTTATCCAGGCGAAGGTGTACGACAACGCCGTGCTGATGGAAAAGGACCCCGGATACCTGCGCAATTTGCAGACACTGCCGGACGGGATGCGCAAAGCCTGGCTGGACGGCAGCTGGGATGTGTTTGAGGGGCAGGTGTTCACCGAATGGCGGGACGACCCGGAGCATTACGCCGACGGGAAGTGGACGCACGTGATTGACGAGTTCCGGGTGCCGGAATGGTGGAAGATATGGCGCGGGTTTGACTTTGGCTACGCAAAGCCGTTCAGCGTGGGGTGGTACGCGGCGGACGGGGACGGGAAGATATACCGCATCCGCGAATGGTACGGCTGCACGGCGGTGGCCAACGAGGGTGTGAAGCTGGATCCGCAGGCAATTGCCGCGGGGATACGGGAAATTGAGCGCACCGACCCCAACCTGGCGGGGCGCAAAATCCTGGGCGTGGCTGACCCCAGCATTTTTGACACGAGCCGGGGGCGCAGCGTGGCCGACATGATGGCCGACGCGCCCAATTTTGTGACCTGGACGGGCGGCGACAACAGCCGGCTGGCGGGCAAGATGCAGTGGCATTACCGGCTGAAATTTGACGCCGACGGCGACTGCATGATGCAGGTGTTCAAGGGGTGCCGGGAGTTCCGGCGGACGATACCGGCGCTGCTGTATGACGCAAAGCACCCGGAGGACATTGACACCGCAATGGAGGACCACATTTACGACGAATGCCGGTATGTGCTGATGGAAAACCCCATCAGCCCGCGGCAGGACGAGCCGCTGCCGCCCATTGGCGACGACCCGCTGAACATGGAGCGGGATTTGCGGCGTGAGAAGTACGGGAGGAGCAAAGCATGGCGATGAACCCAACGAACGGCATGGCTGCTGGACAGCCGGGAACCGGGAACCCCTTTGCGGGGCGCAGCGGGCAGGTGCCCGCCGCGCAGGATGTGCAGGGCAGGCAGGCCCCGCGGGAGGAACAGGCGGCGCAGCCCATTGGCCCCAAACAGCTGAGCGAGGCGACGCAGGTGCTGCTGAAGTACAAGAGCGGCAAGGCGGCGCTGGACCGGCGCATTGTGGAGAACGAGCACTGGTACCGCCTGCACCGCGACACGGAGGACGGCAACTTTGCGGACAGCGGGTGGATGTTCAACAGCCTGGCGAACAAGCACGCCGACGCGATGGACAACTACCCGGAGCCCAACGTGCTGCCCCGCGCGCGGGATGATGCCGACACGGCCAAGGAGCTTTCGAGCATATTGCCGGTGGCGCTGGACCAGAACGATTACGAGCAGGTGTACAGCGACGCCTGGTGGTACAAGCTGAAGCACGGCACGGCGGTGAAGGGTGTGTTTTGGAACGGGGCCAAGGACGGGGGCCTGGGCGACATTGACCTGCGGCTGGTGGACCTGCTGAACCTGTACTGGGAGCCCGGCATTACCGACATACAGGCGAGCCGGAACGTGTTCCATGTGGAGCTGGTGGACAACGAGGTGATTTTGGAGCAGTGGCCGTTTGCCAAAAACCACCTGGGGCAGGGGCTGACGGCGCAGCGATACCAGTATGATGAGAGCATTGACACGAGCGACAAAAGCCTTGTTGTGGACTGGTATTACAAGCGGCGGGGCGTGCTGCATTACTGCAAGTATGTGGGCGAGTGTGTTTTGTATGCCAGCGAGAACGACGCGCAGTATGCCGAGCGGGGCTATTACGACCACGGCAAGTACCCGTTTGTGTTTGACGTGCTGTTCCCCATGGCGGGCAGCCCGGCGGGGTTTGGCATGATCGACGTGATGCAGAGCGCGCAGGCGGCCATTGACCGGCTGGACAAGGCCATTGTGCGCAATGCCGACATTGCCAGCCGGGTGCGGTACTTTGCCCGCGACACCGGCAGCGTGAACGAAACGGAATTTGCCGACCTGGACAAGGACTTTGTACACTGCGCCGGCGACGTGGGCGAGGACAGCCTGCGGCAGATTGTGGTGCACCCGCTGGACGATATTTACGCGACGATTTTGAACAACAAGATCAGCGAGCTGAAGGAAACCAGCGGGAACCGGGATTACAGCCAGGGTGCGACGACCAGCGGCGTGACGGCGGCCAGCGCCATTGCGGCCCTGCAGGAAGCGGGCAGCAAGCTGAGCCGCGATATGCTGAAAAGCGCCTACCGTGCCTTTGTGCAGGAGTGCTATTTGTGCATTGACCTGATGCGGCAGTTTTACACCGCGCCGCGGTGCTTTAGGATCACGGGGGAAAGCGGCGCGCAGGCAGGGTTTGTGGACTTTGACAACCGGGGCCTGATGCCGCAGCCGCAGGGCGTGGAGTTTGGCGTGGCGCTGGGCGACCGGCTGCCGGTGTTTGACATTACGGTGGTGCCCGCCAAAAAGAGCACTTACAGCCGGTTGAGCCAGAACGAGCTGGCGAAGGAGCTGTACGGGCTGGGGCTGTTTAACCCGCAGCTGGCCGACCAGAGCCTTGCGGTGCTGGATATGATGGACTTTGACGGCAAGGACAAGGTGGTGGAGAAGATCAGCCAGAACCAGACGCTGTACACCCAGCTGATGGCGGCGCAGGCGCAGATGGCGCAGATGGCGCAGGTGATCGACGGGCTGACGGGCGGCAGCACGAACCTGACGGGCAACATGGCGGCCAGGACAGAGGCGACCGCCAACCAGGACAGCCCCAACAAGGCCGAGGCGAAAACGACCACGACCGACGCGGTGGGCGGCACCCTGGCGGGCGACAGCCTGGCCGTGCAGGCGCGCCGCCGCGCGCAGAACGCGGCGGACCCGAACAAGTGATCCGCGTTAGGGTGCGCTGTGGCCCCGGCGGCGCGGAGCTGACGGCACAGGGGCACGCGGGGTATGCCCCGGCGGGGCAGGACATTGTGTGCGCGGCGGTGAGCAGTGTTTTGTATACCCTGGCGGGGCTGCTGGACGCGAACGGGGAGCTGGAAGCGTTTGCGCAGGGCGAGGGTAGCACCCGCATTGCGGCGCGCGGGGAGCGCGGGACAAAAAGCGTGACGCGCGCGGCGGAGATACTGCAGGGGCTGGCGGAGCAGTGGCCGGAGTGCCTGCGGGTGGAGGAAACGGCGTTTGAATGAGATGTTAAAGCGGGAAAGTTTTGGGGCAAGTGGGGGCGCGGAAGGGGCGCGCGGCGCGGTAGGATAAAGGCAGACGCGGGCCGTGTGCCCGGCCGGAACCAATGACACATCGGAAAGACGAGGGCTTTGCATGATTTGCAACTGGAAACAGCATTTTGACATCCAGCGCTTTGCCGAGGGCGGCGCTGCGGGCGGGGCGGCTGCGGCCGCCGGAAGCGCTGCCGACGCCGGGCAGCTGGGCGAGGGGGCCGGAGCGGGCGCACAGAGTGCGCCAAACGCGGCCCAGACGGGGCAGGACGCCGCTGCCGGGGAAACGCCGCGCGACCTGAAGGCCGAGTTTGACGCCCTGGTGAAGGGCGAATACAAGGGCGAGTTTGACGCGCGGGTGCAGAAGATCATCAACCAGAGGTTTGCCAAAGCAAAGGCCGCCGAGGAAGCCAACGGCAAGATGCAGGCCGCCATGGACGTGCTGGCCCAGCGATACAGCCTGAAGGCCGACGATTACGACGGCATTGCGGCGGCGCTGAACGACGACCAGAAGCTGTACGAGGAGGCCGCAGGCGAGGCGGGCATGGACGTGAAGCAGTTCATGCGGGTGCAGCAGCTGGAGCGGGAGAACGCCCGTTACCAGCGCCAGCAGGCCGAGCTTGCCCAGCGCCGGCAGATGGACCAGGCGTACCAGCGCCTGATGCAGGAGGCCGACGGCGTGAAGGCGCAGTACCCGGCGTTTGATTTGAACGCCGAGATGCAGGACCCGGACTTTGTGCGGCTTTTGCGCGCGCAGGTGCCGCTGAAAACCATTTACGAGGTGCGCCACCAGGACGAGATTTTGGGCGGCGCAATGCAGTACACCGCGCAGAAGGTGGCCGCCAAGGTGGCCGCCGGCGTGAGCGCCAACAGGGGCCGCCCGGCGGAAAACGGCGCGGCGGCCAGCGGCGCCAGCGGGGCAAGGTTTGATGTGGAACATTCGACAAAGGAGCAGCGCATGGCGCTGATCCGGCGCGCGGCGAACGGAGAACGAATTGAGTTTTAGTGCCTGCCTGAAAGGCGGGCAGGAAGGAGGAAACCCATGATCTGCAACTGGAAACAGCATTTTGACATCCAGCGCTTTGCGGCTGCGGGCACCCAGACGACGGGCACCAGCACCCTGAGCGCCGAAATGAAAACATTTTACGACAAAACCCTGCTGGACAATGCCGAACCACAGCTGGTACACGACCAGTTTGGGCAGGAGCGCAACATCCCGGCGCACGGCGGCAAGACGATCGAGTTCCGCAAATTTTCGAGCCTGGCGAAGGCCACGACCGCCCTGAACGAAGGTGTGACCCCGGACGGCAAGAGCCTGACCGTGACCAGCAAGACCGCCACGGTGGCGCAGTACGGCGACTACATTGTGCAGAGCGATATGCTGGAGCTTACCGCCATTGACAACACCATTGTGGAGGCGACGAGGCTTTTGGGCGACCAGGCGGGCCGCACCCTGGACACCGTGACCCGCGAGGTGCTGGCCGGCGGGACCAATGTGCTGTACTGCCCCAAGATTGCCACGGACGGCACCGAAACCGCCGTGACGGCCCGCGCCAGCCTGGACGCGACCTGCCTTTTGACCGTGAAGCAGGTGTTCCGCGCGGCGGCGATCTTGAAGGCCGCCAACGCGCCCAAGATCAACGGCGACTATGTAGCGATCATTCACCCGTATGTGGCCTATGACCTGATGATGGCCGCGGGCGACGCCTGGATGGACGTACACAAGTATGCCAGCCCGGAGAACATCTACAACGGCGAGATCGGCAAGCTGGGCGGCGTGCGCTTTGTGGAAACCACCGAGGCGAAGATCGTGTCGAACAAAGCGACCAGCCCCATCAACATTTTCTGCACCCTGTTTTTGGGCGCGGACGCCTACGGCAAGACCAAGGTGGAGGGCAGCGGCCTGGAAGTGATTGTGAAGCAGAAGGGCAGCAGCGGCAGCGCCGACCCGCTGAACCAGCGTTCCAGTGTGGGCTGGAAGGCAATCAAGTGCGCCGAGCGCCTGAGCGAGGAGTACATGGTGCGCGTGGAGAGCGGAAGCACCTGGAGCAGCCAGGCGGCGGTGAACTGATAACAGAAAGGACAAACAGCGATGAGCAGCGTGAAAAAAAGCATTGAAACGGCAGAAAGCGCACAGGCGGCCGGAGCCGGAACCGGCGAGGACGCCGTGCGCGAGGCACAGCGCGAGGCCATGGCCCCCGCCCGCGTGGCGGAGGAGGGCGACCCCAACATGACCGAGAAGGTGAAGATACGCCTGCCGGTGAACCGGGAAAACCCCGGCGACAACGAGGTTGTTGTGGGGCTGAACGGGCGCTTTTACAAGATCAGGCGCGGCGTGACGGTGGAGGTGCCGAGGGCCGTGGCGCTGATTTTGCAGCAGAGCGAGGAACAGGACGCCGCGACGCTGGAAATGATCGAAGCGATCCGGGACGGCAAACAGCACCAGGGCTGATGCCGCAAGAGAACAACACCCTACACAGGGGCGACGGGGAGAAAAGCCCGCCGCCCCTGATTTTTTACCAGAGAGGTGAAGAACATGACGATACGGCAGGCTTTGACACAGGTGGAGCAGGTAAAGCCGAACGCCGTGCCGGACGAGGTGCTGGTGCAGTGGCTGAATGAGGTGGACCAGACGATTTTTAAGGAGCTGGTGAAAACACACGAGTACGGCACAGAGCTTGTGTTTGGCGGGTACGACCGCACGGACGAGAGCGGCGCGGACAGTGTTGTGCTGCTGGCGCCGGAGCCGTACAGCCAGCTGTATGTGTATTACCTGTGCGCGCAGATTGACATGCAGAACCAGGAGTTTGACCTGTACCGGAACAACGCCGCCCTGTACAACAAGGCATACAGCGACTATGCGAGCTATTACAACCGGAAGATCATGCCGGTGAGCGGGGCAAGGTTTAACGCCTGGGGGGTGAGGTGATGCAGCTGCCGAAGCTGGAGGGCAAGACGGGAAGCACTGAGCTGAACCGGCGCTTTTTGGGATACCGCCATGTGGACGCGCCGGACGAGGGCGCGTTTTACGAGATGGAAAACGTGACAAGCGAACGCTACCCCCTGATGGCCCCACGCAGCCCGCGCGCCAGGCTGTACACCCTGCAAAGCCCCGGCGGGCTGTGCGCCAAGACGGCGCTGGCGTGGACGGAGAACGGGAAGCTGTATTACGGCGGCGAGGCCGTGGCCGATGTGAGCGATGGCGAAAAAACCTTTGTGAGCATGGGGGCATGGCTGATCGTGTTCCCGGACGGGGTGCGGTACAACACGGCGGACGGCACGGTGGATGCCATTGGGCAGAAGAATGTGACGGACGGGACTGTGAACTTTACCCTGTGCGAAGCGGACGGCACGGCGTACAGCGATTATACCGTGAGCGAAACCGAACCGGAGGACACGACAAAATACTGGCTGTGTACCGGCAGCGACCCGCACTGCCTGAAAAAGTACAGCGCCGCCACCAAGCTGTGGAACACGGTACCGACCACCTATGTGATGATAAGCGCGGCCGGCATTGGCAGGAACCTGGCGGAAGGTGACACCGTGACGGTGAGCGGGGTGCTGGACAGCGTGGGGGCCGACCTGAACGGCGAGATGCTGCTGCAGCAGGCGGCGGACGACGCGGTTGTGGTGGTGGGCTTTTTGGACGAAACGGCAAGCCAGACCAACGCGGTGACGCTGGAGCGCAAGGCCCCGAAGCTGGACTATGTGGTGGAGTGCAACAACCGGCTGTGGGGGTGCAGCAGCGAGGAAAACGAGATTTACGCCTGCAAGCTGGGCGACGCGACCAACTGGAACTGCTTTGCTGGGCTGGCGACCGACAGCTACACCGTGAGCGTGGGCAGCGACGGGCCGTTTACCGGCGCGGCAGTGCAGCTGGGGTATGTGCTGTTTTTTAAGGAAAACTGCCTGCACAAGGTATACGGCAGCAAGCCGAGCAACTTCCAGGTGAGCATGACGGCCTGCGAGGGGGTGCAGCCAGGCAGCGCCAAAAGCCTGTGCATGGTGGGCAGCACCCTGTATTACAAGGCCGACCACGGCGTGATGGCCTATGACGGCAGTGTGCCGGAAAGCGTGAGCGCGGCGCTGGGCGGCGTGTATTACCAAAACGCCGTGGCGGGCACCGAGCGCGGGCGGCTGTACCTGAGCATGCAGGACGCGGCGGAAAGCTGGCACCTGTTTGTGTACGACACGGAAACCGGCATTTGGTGCCGCGAGGACGCGGCCCACGCGGCGGCATTTGCGACGCTGAACGGGAACGCCTACATGCTGGACGCGGACGGGTGTGTTTGGAAGCTGACCCCGGCGGACGGGGAAGCGACCGAGGGGCCGGTGCGCTGGATGGCCGAAACCGGGATGCTGGACCCGTATGTGCTGGATGCGCACTACACCAACCGGCTGCAAATCCGGCTGTGGCTGCCGGAGGGAAGCCGGTTTGCGGTGTGGGCGCAGTATGACGACGGGGACTGGCAGCGCGCGGCGGATTTTGCGGGCAGGCGGAGCCGGAGTGTGTTTTTGCCGGTGATCTTGCGCCGGTGCGACCATGTGCGGCTGCGGCTGTGCGGTGTGGGGCCGTGCAAGGTGTACGCCATGAGCCGGGTGACAGCGACGGGCAGCGAACGGCGCGAGCGGGACAGCCTGAACGGATGAGGAGGTGCGGGCAATGGCAAACCTGAGCCAGTTGCAGATGCCGAGCATTGACACGGGGCAGCTGAGCGGCAAGGACGGCAAAAAGATAAAAAGCTACCTGTTCCAGATACAGGAAATGCTGCGGTATGCCCTGAACGACATTGACGAGGACAATTTAAGCGAGGAGCTGCGCAGCAAAATTGAGAGCGGGGGCCTGAGCAGCGAAATCAGCCAGGCGCTGGATGCCATTACCCTGCGGGTGACGGGGCTGGACGATGCCCAGGCCGAGCTGAAGCTGACGGCGGAAGGGCTGACGAGCCAAGTGGAGGCACAGGGCGGGCGGATCAGCACGCTGGAACAGACGGCCACAAGCATTACGGCGCGGGTGGAAACCGCCGAGGGCGATATTACCACCCTGGAGCAGACGGCCACCAGCCTGACGGGGCGCATTGAGAGCGCCGAGGGCGACATTAACACCCTGACGGCGACGGCGACCGGACTGGAAGGGCGCATTGAGAGCGCCGAGGGCAGTATTACCACCCTGACGGCGACGGCGGACGGCCTGAGCACCCGTGTGGAGAGCGCGGAGGGCAACATTACCAGCCTGACGCAGACGGCGGAAGGGTTTGGCACCCGCATTGAAACGGCGGAGGGCGACATCAGCAGTTTGCAGCAGACGGCCAGCGGCCTGACGAGCCGCATAGAAACCGCCGAAGGTGATGTGACCGAATTGCAGCAGACAGCGGGGAGCCTGACGGGGCGCATTGAGAGCGCGGAGGGCGATATTACCACCCTGACGGCAACGGCCAACGGCCTGAGCACCCGTGTGGAGAGCGCCGAGGGCAACATTACCAGCCTGACGCAGACGGCGGACAGCCTGAAAACCCGTGTGGAGAGCGCGGAGGGCGACATTACCACCCTGACGGCGACGGCGGAGGGGCTGAAAACCCGTGTGACGGACGCGGAGGGCAACATTACCACCCTGACGGCAACGGCGAATGGCCTGACCACCCGCGTGGAGAGCGCGGAGGGCGATGTTACCACCATCAAGCAGTGGGCGGACAGCCTGACGCTGAGTGTGGCGAACGGGGACAGCAGCAGCACCATACGCCTGATGGCGGGCAGCACCGAGATTTCCAGCGGGAGCATTGGGTTTACCGGCGTGGTGACGTTCAGCGACCTATCGACCTGGCAGCAGGACAAGACCATCATCAACGGCGGCAACATTACCACGGGGCAGATACACAACAGCGGCTATTCGACCGTCTACGACCTGGACAACGCCTGGATACGGATGGGCGCGTCGGACGGGAACCGGGTGTACATCGACAAGAGCGGCATCCAGTGGTACGGGGGCACCGCCACCAGCAGCGGGATGTCGCAGGGGGTGATCCAGAACGGGCTGAAAACCACGACGGAGGGCGACACCACCATTTTCTGCGCGGACACCCGCTACCAGAAATACGGATGGTGGCACGACAGCAGCTTTCAGGGCATCACGATCGAGCAGGTGGACAACAGCGTGGGGTGCAGCGGAAAACTGGAGGTGAACCAGGGCATCCAGTGCCGTTCCCTGAGCGCGTGGGACGCCAAGAACCGCATTGTGCGCACCGATTTTGGAAACCTGGCCATCAACGCGGTGGAAAGCCCGGAGCCGATGTTCTGCGATGCGGGCAGCGGCGAGTGTGATGAAACCGGCCTTTGTTACATCGCAACCGAACCGCGCTACCGCGAGACCGTGAGCGAAACGCAGGATTTGCGCTGGGCGCTGACCCCGACGGGCGCAAGCGCCGCGCTGTGGGCAGAAAAAACGGCCTTTGGCGCAATCGTTCACGGCCCGGCGGGACAGTGCTTTGACTGGGTGTGCTGGGGCGTACAGCGCGGCTTTGAGGGCGTGTACGCCGACGTGAGCGATGCCAAGTACCCGGAGGAGGAGAACCGGGGCGCGGCCCTGCTGGACGCGGCGGAAACAGAAGCGGCGGTGAGTTTGCCACTGACGATAGAAGAAGCGAGTTGAAAGGAGATTTGACCATGAACAAAATCACAGGCTTTAGCGTGCTGACGACCGGCGAGGGGGAGCGGGTGACGCTCTCTTACAGCGTGCTGGACGCAGACGGCAACATCGTGAGCACCAACAACCGCAAGAACTACGTTGTACTGGACGAGGACGTGCTGACGGCGATCGCCGCCATCCGCACCGACGCGGCGGCGCATTTGGAGGGCTGAGATGAAGAGCATTGACAAGCGCGTGCGGGAGCTGCGCAGGGCGGTGGAGGGTGTGCTGAACACCTACGGCCTGCCCCTGAGCATTGACGAACTGGTGCTGGAGGGCCTGCTGAGCACGGTGCGGGCGCAGATGGAACGGGACAGTGACCCGGAGGAGGCTGAAAATGGCAAACCGAAGCAAAGTTGACCAGATCGAACGGGAGCGCCCCGGCGCATACACCCGAAGCGACCGGGTGACAAGCGCCGAGGCGGAGCGCAAGAACTACCAGACCACGCGGCCCAGCGAATACACCAAAAGCCAGGCGGTGCTGGACGCTGAGGCGGCGCTGAAGGATTACCAGGCGCAGCGGCCCGGCGATTACACCAAGAGCCAGGCGGTGCTGGATGCCGAGGCGGCGATCAAAAATTACCAGGCACAGAGGCCCGGTGACTATGAGAGCCAGTACGGCGCGCAGATCGACAGCCTGCTGGAGCAGATACAGAACCGGAAGGCGTTTGCCTATGATTTTAACGCCGACCCCTTGTACCAGCAGTACAAGAACCAGTACACCAAGCTGGGCAGCGACGCGGCGGCCAACGCGGCGGCGGACGCGGCAGCCCTAACGGGCGGCTACGGCAGCAGCTACACGGCCAGCGCTGCCGCGCAGGCCAACCAGCAGTACCTGACGCAGCTGAACAATGTGATCCCCGATTTGTACCAGGCGGCCTATGAACGGTACCAGGGCGAGGGGAACGACCTGTACAACCAGCTGAGCGCTTTGCAAAACCAGGATGAGATGCAGTACGGGCGCTGGCAGGACCGGTACGCGAACTGGGCGGATTACCTGGACTACCTGACGAACCGCGCGGACAGCGAATACCAGGCCGAGTACGGGCGATACCAGGACAAGTACAGCAACTGGGCCGACTACCTGGATTACCTGACCGACCGCGCCGACACGGCGTACAGCCAGGACTACGGCGAATACAGCGACAACTACAACCGCTGGCAGCAGATGCTGGACTACTATTACGGCGATTACCGCGACATGGTGAGCGACGAGCAGTGGCAGCAGGAGTTTGCGGAGAGCCAGAGGCAGTTTAACGAGCAGATGGCGTTTGACAAGCAGCAGTACGCGGACAGCCTGGCGGCCAGCGCGGCGAGCGCGGGCGGCAGCGGGAGTTCTGCGGGCAGGAGCAGTTCGAGAAGCAGCAGGAGCAGCAAGAGCAGCAGCGACGATACCGTGCAGTATTGGATCAGCAAGATTGACCCGATGGCGGGCAGCGGACAGAGCTATGATTCCAGCACCCGCGCAGGCAAGGTTGGCATTGCCAACATGATAAACAACGGCTACAAGAACGGGAACCTGACCAAAACACAGGCAAAGGCGATTGCCGCGCACTACGGAATTTCGATTGATTAAGGAGAAAGCAATGAGCGTACATTTGAACCTGCGGAACGGAAAAATCAGGACAGACGACGAGGAGGACATTGTACAGACAGCGGCCCCGGCGGCGCAGGAAACGGCGGCACAGACAAGCGCCGATTACGAGCGGCAGGTACGCCTGAACCTGAAAAAAGGAACCGTAAGCTACGGCGGAAAAAGCTACGGCCTGAGCCATGAGGGAACGAGCAATGCCGGAAGCCAGGCTTTGCAGGAGCGAATTGACGCGAGAAGCCGGGAGCAAAAGGCGCGCACGGGCAATATCTGGCAGGCACAGAGCCAGACGGCGAACCGGCAAAGCACGGAAGCCCGGCAGGAAGAAACCGCCAGGCAGAAGGTGATCACCATGTTGGCAGCGGGGGCCGCGGGGCTGGGGAGCCGGAGCACGGGCAGCGCGCGCGGCACGGCAAGCAGCTATTTGCAGGGCGGCGGCAGCACGGGCGGCAGCGCCTACGCCGCCGCCCTGAGCGCCCCGGCGGGCCGCACACAGCGGTATGTGAGCGGGCGGGAACAGCTGGGGCAGGACATTTTGAACCTGAACCGGCGGCAGGATGCCGAACAGGCGCTTGGCAGCCGCGTGATGAGCGACACGGCGCGCACCGACACGCTGGAACAGGCGGCGCGGGACACCGTGATCGATGCCATGGTGCGGCAGGCGCAGGCGGGCGGGCAGACGCAGGCGGACAAGGCCCGCGCTTTTGACCAGGTGAACGCCTGGCTGGACGAAAACCCGGAAGCCAAGACGCTGTGGGACGCCGAGCGCGGCGCGGGGCGCGGCAACCCGGCGGCACAGCGCGCGGCGCAGAGGATACGCGCCGGGATGAGCGAGGAGGAGGAGCGCGCCTACGAGCAGGCCGGGGAGCTGTACGACAGTTACGGCAGCGCGTGGAGCGCGGCGCACCGGCTGGGCAGCGACGTGAAGGGCCTGGCACAGCAGGCGGCGGGCAGCTGGGCGACGCTGGCGGAAAGCATTGCCCCCGCCACCCGCGACGAGGCAGCCAACAACAGCGCCGAGCGGCATGCGCTGGCCGAACTGCGACGCCTGACCGACGAGGGCAAAGTGTTTGAAACCGACGAGAACGGGCAGATCCGCACCAGCGACGAGTACGAGGCGGCGCTGGCGCGCTACAACGCGGCGAAGGAGGCCGGGCCGCAGGACAACCAGAAAACCGTTTTGACCGATGAGAACAGCGCCGGGATGCGGCTGTACCACGAGGGCGGCGAGAACCTGGCCAAAGCGCAGGCAGGCCTTGGCAGCGCGGCGCGGTTTGGAGCGGACACAGCCAACGCCATTGCAGGCAATTTGCCCAACATGGCACTGGCGCTGATCCCCGGCGTGGGGCCGGCGGTGAGCCTGGGCGCGCTGGGGGCGCAGGCGGCCGGCGGGCGCATGGCCGAGCTGTACGACGAGGACACCGGCGCGGACGAAGCGCTGTGGCGCGGCCTGGTGAGCGGCGGCATTGAGGTGGGCACCGAGGTTTTGCCGGTGGGCAGCTGGGTGGAGATTGTGAACCGCGGCGGCAAGGGCCTGGTGCGCAACCTGCTGCAGCAGATGGGCGAGGAAGGCACCGAGGAAGCCGTGGGGTATGTGGTGAACTACCTGGCCGACGTGGCCGCCAAAGACCCGAACGCCGAGTTCAGCTGGGCGGAGCTTGCGCAGAATGCCGGGATGGGGGCCATCAGCGGCGGGTTCTACGGTGCGGCAGGCACAGGGCTGAACCTTGCTTTGAACCGCGCCAACACCCGAATGGCGGAGAACCTGGCAGGCGGCGAGAACCAAGTGCAGCAGGCGAACACCCGCACGGCGCAGGCTGTGCGGGAGGCGGCGCTGACGCAGGCGCAGGATATGCAGCAGGCCGTCGCCGACCCGCTGGGAGCCGCCGCGCGGCTGGAGGAGGAAACCCGCCCCGGCAGCACGGCGGCAGAGGAAAAGTATGCCCCGCAGGCGGCCCAGAGCGCGCAGGAGAGCGCGCAAAACGCTGACGGGGAACTTGCCGCCCGGCAGGCGGAAAACGCCGCACAGGCCGCCGCTGACGCGCTGGCGCAGGAGAAAGCGGCACAGGACGCCGACACCCTGACCGGGGAGGAAGCGGCACAGCGCGCCGATGCGCAGGCGGTGAGCGAGGCGGCGCTTGCGCAGGCCGCCGCCGAGCGGTACGCGCAGGAAAGCGCGCCGCAGGCGGACACGGTGGCACTGGAGCGGGGCACGGTGCGCCGGGAAACCGTGGAAGGAATACAGGCGTTTGCCGACGCGGAGGAAAGCTATACCCCTTACATGAAAAAGGCGCTGGTGGAGCGGTACAAGGGGCAAAGCCCGGCGGTGTATGTGCAGGAGATGCACAGCATGTATAACGCCGGGCGCGAGGGCGTTTTGAGCTTTGAGCAGGCGAAAAGCGCCAGCGCAGCGCGCGCCGCCGTGGTGCAGGACGACGCGGCGCTGTACACCGCGTACAGCCTGGGGCGCAACGCCGCCAGCGCCCTGACGGTGCAGCAGCCTGCCGCCGCCGTGACGGAACCGGAGGTGCGCTATGACGGCGTGCCGGCCGGCAGCGCGCAGGTGCCGGATGCCGTTTTGCAGGGCGTGGCGGAAAAGTTTGGCATGAATGTGGACGTGGTACGCCAGCTGACCGCCGACAACGGCGGGGAGGTGAACGGGTACTGGGCCGCCGGTGCGGCAGCCCTGACCGTGGGCGAAAACAGCGCCAACGCCTACCAGACGGTGCAGCACGAGCTGACCCACTGGATGGAGGGCGAGAACCCGGAGGGCTGGGCCAGGCTGCGCGCGCGGACGATGGCGTTTGCGGCAAGCGAATACGGGCTGGGCGGCGTGCAGCAGCACATTGGCCGGTACGAGAGCAGCTACGGCGACAGGACGCAGGCGGCGGACGAGTATGCCCGCGACCTGTTTGCCGGCATTATGAGCAGCGAGGAGAACACCCGCGCGTTTGTGGAATATGTGAGCGAGGACAGCGAAACGACGCGGGAGGAGAAGCGCAGCGTTTTGCAGGCTTTGCGCGAGATGCTGGACAAGATCGTGGGCAGCATCCGCAGCCTTTTGCGCGGCGGCGACGCGACGCTGGGCGCCGCAGACGGGCGGCGGCTTGCCGAGCGCGCCGAGAACGCCGAGAAAGCGCGCGCCGTGTGCGACGAGGCCCTGGCCGAGCTGGAAACCGCGCGCCGGAACGCCCGCGCGCGCCTGGAGGCCGCCGGACAGGCGGACAGCGATACAAAAAACGCCCCCGCGGCAAGCGAGGGCGTGAAGCTGAGCAAAAACGAACAGAGCGGGAAGAAAGACTTCCGCGAGGACAAATATTACCGCCGACAGGTGGAGCAGTGGCAGAGCCTGAAACCCGGCAGCCGCGTGAAGGTGGGCACGGTGCAGGAGGGCAGCGCGCTGAACCAGGTGGGATTTGCGGCGGCGGACGTGTACTTTGACGCGAGCAAGCTGCAAAAGGAGCTGACGAACCACGGCGACCATTTGACGGCGGAGCTGGTGCAGAGAATACCGGAGCTGCTGAACGACCCGATTGCCATTACGCAGGCCATGACGCTGAAGAACACAGTGAACGTGTTTGGCGACCTGCAAACAGCAGACGGCACGCCGGTTCTGGTGGGTGTTATGGTGGCCAAAGATGTGGCCGGGCGAAACGCCGTAACAAAAATCCGCACGATCCACGCCCGCAGCGACTTTGCAAAGCTGATTACAGATGAAAGCATTTTGTATTTGAATGAAAACAAAAAGAAGACCAAAGAGTGGTTCCAAGTCCGCGGCAACCGCGTGCCTTTGGACGGAACCAGTTTTGGTCTTATTCGCAGTATACAGCTTGGGGACGCGGATGTCAAGTACAGTGAGAAGATCAGCGGCGCGGTGACACAGGAAGAACTGGAAAAAGCGCGGGCGGAGTACCGCGAAGCGGAACGCGCCCTGAAGGACAGCTGGGCGAGGGAAAAAGCGTGGCGGCAGCAGGACGAGGCCGAACATGGGCGGTTTTTGGCCCGCCTGATGCAGCACAAGCGCGCCGGGGACGCGGTGCAGTGGAAACAGAGCCAGGAATACCTGGAATACAAGGCGGCGGAAAACCGGTTTAAGGCCGAGCAGGACGCGCTGCTGGAACAGCGCGACCTGGCACAGGAAGTGATCAAACAGGCCCGCGAGCAGGAGCAGGACAAGGCATGGCAGAAAAAGCAGGCCCAGCAGGCCGAGTACGACGCCGAGGTGCTGGAAAGCGGCATGAGCCGGGAGGATTACCACCGGGAACAGGCAGCGGACACCTACGGCACCACAAAGTGGTTTGAGAGCGCCGGGTACATTTTGCCGGACGGGCGAATGCTGGATTTCAGCGGAGGGAGCGACAAGAGCGTACGCGACCTTGACCACCGCGACATCCAAAGCGTTTACGGCCCGGCGGAGCTTGCGCGCGGGGCAGAACAGACGGATTACCTGAATGCCTTTATTGCCGAAGGCAATGTGCGGGTGATGGCGGAAAGCCCCGGCGTGGACGTGAGCGCCGAAACCGAGGTGAGCGACGCGCAGAAGGCGGCCATTGCCGAGATGGCCGACACGCTGGGCGCGGCAAAGCATGGGTTTAACCTGGACATCAGCCGCAAAGACGGCAGCACTGCCGCAACGCGCTGGTACGAAGGCCGGGTGCGCGGCAGCGAAGTGGTGCGCGACCTGGAAACATATTACCGCACAGGCAGCCTGCCGGAGCAAAGCGAACTGAACCGGTTCCGGTACAGCAAGAAGGTAGACGCCGAGAAACACCCGCAGAGAAGGAAAACGGGCGAAGAACAGGTGAGCTTTGAAACCCTGCGGGAACTGCCGGATATGGAGATCACCGAGGTGGAGGAAAACGACCTGGCCGACAAGCCCGTAAAGGAAATTTTGGATGCGGGCCTGGCGAGCACGCAGCGCATACCGGGCAAAAACAGCGGGAGCGTGGTAAACCGATACACGGGAGATACCATTGTTGTGACGAGGGCTGGGCTGCGGCACGGGCTTTTGAACGCGGCCCAGATACAAAAAAATGCCCCGTATGTGGGGCAGATCGGGCCGATTTTGGAGAACGCCGTAAAGGTGAACGAGCTGGAAGCGCGCGGCAAGGAGGTGCGAAGTGATTTGTACCTTGGGGCGGCACGCATGAGCGACGGCAGCCTGATGGGGATCCGCTTTGTTGTAAATATGTACGAGGACGGCCAGAAGGTGCTGGATGCCGACAGCATGGAACCCTTGCGGGGAAGCCTGTACGCCCATACAGGCAGACAAATTAAAAATGGAACCGAATCCCTCAAGGGGCGAGAGGTCAGCACGAATGCCGTTGCTCTGTACGGTTCCAACATCAGTATAGAAGATTTTTTGGGCAGCGTCAAGGAGGAACTGGGCGAAAATTTATCTGCGAATGTAAAATATGCCTTTGGCATGGACACGGAAACAACGGCTGGCTTTGGCGAAGGACTGCGGTACAGCGCCCCGACGGAGGCGGACTATGACGACCTGCGGGCGCAGAACCGGGAGCTGGCGCAGAAAAACCTGTACATGGAACAGCAGATGGAGGTGCTGCGGCAGGAGTTTAAGGCATCGGGCGGGCACAGCGTAAGCCGGGCGAGCGCGCGGGGCATTGCCCAGCGCATTTTGAAGCTGACGGGCAGCAAGTACGGCGTGGACAGGCTGAGCGGCGATTTGTGGCGGGTGTTTAACGTGGAAGGCAACGGCGAGCCGACGCTGAACGCCGACGCGATGGACGCCCTGACCGACGTGATGCGCGGGGTGCTGAACGAGAGCGAGCAGAAAAACACCGAGCTGCGGGAATACTATAAACCGCTGCGCGAAACCCTGCGCGGCACGACGCTGGAGGTGCGCCAGGGCAGCGCGGAGTTTGCCGAGCTGATGAACGCCTACGGCGACGGCAAAAACGGGCGGCAGTGGGGCAACGTGCGCAAGGCGCTGTTTGGCCGGCTGAACGTGCGGCTGACCGACGGGGCCGGAAACTGGGACACGATGCAGGCCGAGCTGGCCGAGAGCTGGCCGGGAACCTTTGACGCGGAGAACACCGACATTACCGCATTTACCGACGCGGTGCTGGGGGTGTATGAGGCAAGCGTGCCGGTGGTGGAGAACCCGTATGGCATGGACATGGAAACACTGGCGCTTGACCTGGCCAACGAGGCGGTGGAGGGATACCTGAACAGCCCGACACGCCGCACCATGGCAGACCGCGCGGCGCAGGACGCGCAGAAGGCCGCGCGCGCCGAGTACCGCAAGGGGCGGCGGGACGCGCAGGCCGAGATGAAGGCCCTGTACGACCAGGCATACGCCAACCGGAAAGAGCGGTTTGACGCCATGCTGGAGGTTTACAAGCAGAAGGCACAGAACGCCAAGGACGACGCCGTGATGCGGGAGCGGATGCAAAAGCTGAAATGGGTGCAGACGCGGGACAAAAAGCTGGTGCGCCAGCAGGCGGAGTTTGCCACGCGGATGCAACGGCGCAACGACGGGCTTTTGTACCGCAAAAGCCGGGACAGTGCCCAGAAGCAGGTGCGCACCCTGGCGGCCTGGCTGCGGGAGCCGACGGACACCAAACATGTGCCCAAGAAGATGCGCACCGCCGTGCTGAACGTGCTGAACCTGTTTGACTGGAACACCAGCAACGCGGGCACGGCGACGGCGCAGCGGTGGCAGGAAACCATGAAGGACATTGCCCTGATGGCCAAGGACGCCGAGGCGCTGGAACACATGGGCGCAGGCGCGGGCGACTATGCCGATTTTGACCCCAGCCTGCCGGGATACATTGACACGCTGTTGCAGCAGACCGGCGGAAAGACGGGGATTGGGCAGTTCAGCGGCGAGCAGATGCGGCAGCTGGATGTGATTTTGAAAAGCATGACCAAGAGCATCACGCAGGCCAACAAGCTGCTGGCCGAGGGCAGCAGGGAAACCATTGCCGCCGCGGGCGACGCGAGTGTGGCCGAGATGGCCGCGCGGGAAAAGCAACAGGTAAAGAACAAAAACAACCTGTTGGGCAAGGCGGTGAAGGCCGCCGCCGACACCACGGCGGGCGACGCCCTGGGGCAGCTGCTTGGCGTGGATATGATGGACGCAGGGCGGTATTTTGCCGCCCTGGGCGACACGGCAGAGCAGATGTACCGGCCCATACGCGAAGGGTTTGACAAGCGGGCGTGGAAGCTGCGCGAAACGGTGGAGTGGACGCAGGCCCTGCTGAAAGACAAAACGGACGTGGACAAGTGGACGGGGCGCAAGGCCGAAAAGCGCAAATTTACCGTGACCGACGCGGCCAGCATGGCGGACACCGTGCTGGAGCTGACACCGGGGCAGGCCATGGAGCTGTACTGCCTGAGCCAGCGCGCGGCGGCGAAGGAGCATTTGATGATCGGCGGCATCCAGCTGAAGGACGCCAAGGGCAAGCCGGGGCGGCGGGTGAAGCTGACGCCGGGGCAGCTGGCGGAGATTACCGGCAGCCTGACGACCGAGCAGGTGAAGACGGCACGCGCCATGCAGGAATACCTGAGCACGACCGCGGCGGCGTGGGGCAACGAGGTGAGCAACACGCTGTACGGGTACGACAAATTTACCGAAACGCACTACTGGCCGATGAGCAGCAGCAACGACTTTACCGCCACAACGGCAGCCAGCAGCAGGCAGGCCGGGCTGAACGGCATTAAAAACGCCGGCATGACCAAGGCGCTGGTGAAGGGCGCCAACAACCCGCTGGTGGTGGGCGACGCCTTTGACACGTTTTTTGGGCACACGACGGAGATGGCGACCTATTACGGGTGGTGCATCCCGTTAAGCGACATGATGAAGTGGTACAACTGGCGCGCACCGGAAAGCGCCGTGAGTGTGAAGGAGGGCATTGACAACCTGCTGGGGCGCAAGGGCAAGGACTATTTTGAAACGCTGATGCGGGACATTAACGGCCAGGGCCGCGCCGAAACCGCCAGCGGCGGCGAGCGCTTGATGAACACCGTGACGCGCAACTGGAAGGTTGCCAAGGTGGGCGCGAACCTGCGCGTGGCGGTGCAGCAGCCGACGGCGTACTTCCGCGCGGGGGCGGAGATCGCGCCCAAATACCTGCGGGGCGCTTTGGGGCGCGGCGCGGCCAACCTGGGCAAAGGGCTGGCGGCCAGGGCCAAGGGCCAGACCTTTGAGGGCGGCATGGCGAAAGCCGAAAAATACTGCGCCATTGCCTGGTGGAAAAGCCAGGGATATTTTGAAACCAACCTGGGCAAGGACGTGCGCGCCATGGCGCTGGACGAGGAAACGGCGCTTGAGCGGGTGCGGAGCGCCAGCACCGCGATGGCGGAGTGGGGCGACAAAACCACCTGGGGCGCTTTGTGGAACGCCTGCGAGCTGGAAACGCTGGACAAGCACCCGGAGCTTGAATATGACAGCGAAGAATTTAACCGGCAGTGCGCCGCGCGGCTGAGCGAGATTGTGGACAAGACGCAGGTGGTGGACAGCGTGCTGCACCGCAGCCAGATCATGCGGAGCACAGCGACGTTTACCAAGATGGTGACAAACTTTATGGCGGAACCCATTAAAAGCTATGCCATGGTGGCCCAGGCGGCGGTGAACCTGGCGCAGAACCCGAAGGACAAGGCCGCGCGGGCAAGGTTTGCCCGTGTGGGCGTTACCTATGTGGCAACGGCGATGGCGACCGCCGCGGCCGCGGCCGCCGTGGACACCCTGCGGCACCCGCGCGGCGACGACGAGGACGACGACGAACGGCTGACTGCGGCAAGCCTGGCCAAGGTATATGCCCAGAACGTGCTGGAAAACTTTGCGGACGGGGTGAATTTGCCGGGGAACCTGCCGCTTTTGCAGGACATCATCGGGTTTATCACCGAGCGCGCGGACGGGAACGCGACCTATACCATAAAGCGCAACGACGTGGAGTGGATCGGCGACGTGATGGACGCGGTGAGTGTGTGGAACAAGTACCTGACGGGCAAAACAACGAGCCTGTACCAGGTGCTGTACCGCACGGCCAACGCGGTGAGCAATGTTACCGGCGTGGCGGTGAGCGCAGCCCTGCGCGACGTGAAGGGCGTATACGACACGCTGACCGGCCTTGCCGGCGCCGACGACCCGCTGGGGATGGACAAGGACCTGAACCGCATTGCCCTGGCGCTGGACGGCGGCGACGCTGACAAGGCGAGCCGGCTGTTTGCCGGGCAGGTGGACGCCAAGGTAAAGAGCGGCACCGACCCCGCCGACGCCGTGACCGCCGCCCGCAGCACCGTGACGAAGCTGTACAGCAAGGCGTACCAGCAGGCGGACAGCGAGGAACGCGCCGAGATGCTGGACGCCCTGATGGGGCTGGAATACGGCGGGGAGCGGGTGTACGATTTGGACACCGTGACCGGCTGGGGCGTGACGGTGGGCAGCGCCGACATTACGGCGGCGCTGGACACGGCGGACGCAGACGCGGTGCAGGAGATGATCGACGAGAGGGTGCGGCAGCTGGAGCGGGCCGACGAGGAAGCGGCGGCGCAGGCAAGCCGGATGATGGAGGCCGGTACCCTGACCCGCGAGGAATATGACAGCGTGCTGGACAGCGCCAGGGACGCCAAGGAACTGCGCACAGCGATCCGCAGCGCCATAACAAAAGAGATGAAGCCGAGATACCAGGCGGCGGACACGGCCGGGCGGCAGGAGATTGCCGAGATGCTGTGCAGGCTGAAGGTGGACGGGCTGACGGTGTACGAGGCGGACGATTTTAAGAAATGGGAATGAAGCTCCTGAACCAATAACGCATAAAGATGCCCCCGGCGGGCCGTGTGAGAGCGGCAACCGGGGGCGTTTTGAATTTTACGGGACAAGTGGGGGCGCGCCCGGATACGGCGGCATGGCAAAATAAAGGCAGAAGCGGGCGCACCGGCGCAAAAGCCGGAAAAACAGCCCGGCAAGGAGGGTATGGTATGACCCAGGGAACGACCCCGACGCTGGTGTTTGAGCTGGACATAGAGCCGGGAACGCTGGTAAGCCTGTATTTGACGTTCCGGCAGGGATACGGGAGGGAAGTGACCCGGCGGGAGGACAGCATTACCGCCGACAATGACGCCAAGACCCTGACGGTGACGCTGACACAGGAAGAAACCTTAAAATTTGAGGAGGGCGGCAACGTGGAAATACAGCTGCGCGCCGTGACAACGACCGGCGCGGTGCTGGCCAGCAATATCGTGGCACTGCCGGTGGAGCGGATACTGCTGGGCGGGGTGATCACATGAAGCTGAGATTGCTGAACAGCAGCGAAACCGTGCAGATGAGCCTGAGCGGCGGCGAGGCGGTGAGCCTGAGTTTGAAAACCGGCGCCGTGCAGACCGGCGGAAGCCTGAGCATTGGCCACGGCCTGAAATGGGAGAGCGGCGCTTTGTGTGTGGACTGCGCCGACGCTGTGGAAACCGACAACACCCTGCCCGTGACCAGCGCCGCCGTGGCGGTGGAGGTGGGCAACATCGCGGTGCTTCTGGGCACCATTTGAGGAGGATAGAACATGCCAGACACGACACAGACCAACATTGCGACCGAGATCACCCGCATCCAGAACGACCGCAACACCATACGCACCAAGCTGGTAGAACTGGGCATGGCGGATACAGGTACAAAATCAATGTGGTGTTTGTTGAAGTATAAAATGTCTGAACGACAACGGAGGTGTAACCCCAATGAGATTACAAAACGGCGATGTACTGCTGGCCTGGCCGCTGGCACAGCACGTCATCACGGCCGGCTGGACGTACACCAGCGGCGCGGCACACAATGCCATTGACCTGCGCACCCAGAGCGGCACCAGCTGCGTGCGGCCGGTGTATGCCGCCGAGGACGGCACGGTAGACCAGGCGCAGACCTGGGACGGCAAGACCTGCACGGGGATGCAGAGTTACGGCAACATGGTGCGGCTGCGCCATGCCGATTACAACGGGAAAAAGCTGCAAACGCGGTACGCGCACCTGCTGAAGTGCGTTGTGGAGCTGGGCGACGCGGTAACGGAGGGCCAGCTGATCGGGTACAGCGGCGCAAGCGGCAACTGCTACGGCGCACACCTGCACTTTGAAGTGCTGTACAAGGGCAGGCGGGTCAACCCGCTGAACTGGCTGGACGCTGATTTTACGCCCGCCAACGCGGCGGTGCGCAGGCACTTGGGCAGCTATACCAGCGTTGCCCGCCCGGCGGATGCCGAACCCGCCGCGAATGCCCTGCAAACGGTGCAGGCCAACGGCCTGACGAACGCTGAGGCCATGAGCGTGTACAGCCTGGCGCTGGCGTTGGGCCTGGTGGGGCTGGGCCTGTACAGCGCCGAGTACGCCGACGCAGCGCATACAAAGCAGAACCTGTGCATTGGCCCGGTGAGCGCCGGGGACGCCAAGGCGCTGATGGACAAGCTGACCGAGCTGGGGGCCGCGGACAAGGCCGCCAGTACGGCAGCATAAGAAGGAGGGAGCAGGCATGACAAAGCTGTTTATCAGCCAGCCGATGCGCGGGCGCAGGATGGACGACATTGTGCGGGAGCGCAAAACGCTGGTGGCCGACGCGGCGGTGGCGCTGCAGGAGGACGAGATCATGGTGTTGGACACCCTGTTTGACGACACCGATGCCCCGCCGCTGGCCCTGCTGGCGCGGGCGCTGGGGAAGCTGGCCGAAGCGGACGCGGTGATTTTTGCGCCCGGCTGGGAAACGGCGCGCGGGTGCCGCATGGAGCACCTGGCGGCGGAAGAATACGGGATCAGGATCGTGGAGGGGTAGAAAAAATGGAAGAGCAAAATATGTTTTTGTGGATCAAGGCGGCGGTGACGGCGCTGTGCGCGGCGTTTTCGGCGGCCTTTGGCTGGCTGGGGTGGCTGGTGCTGGCCTGGGCTGTGTGCATGGTGATCGATTGGATCAGTGGCAGCGCGGCTGCGGCGTCCAAAGGCGAGTGGTCAAGCGCTGTGGCGCGCGCAGGCATCTGGCACAAGGCCGGGATGGTGGTTGTAGTGATTGTAGCCGCCATGGCCGACGGCGTGCTGGGCGTGGCGGTGGAAAACCTGCCCGTATTGGGCATACAATACACCGTGCTGATTTTGCCGGTGGTGCTGGTGTGGTACATTTTTACCGAACTCGGCTCCATCGCCGAGAACGCCGCAGCCATGGGCGCACCTGTGCCGGAGGGCCTTATAAAACTTTTGGCCGCAGGAAAACGCGCGGCGGAAAAGTGCGTGACGGATACCGATACTGACGAAAAAAAATGTGAATAAAACGCGAAAGCGGCGGGCGGCCCTGTGTTTTGGGGCCGCCCGCCGCTTTTTTGCATGTGCGGAAGGATGGGAAATGGTGGAAATAGTGCCTTGCCTGTACAGGCTTACATACAGGCTTACGAGGGCTTACACGGCTTTTTAGGTGGTGAAAATGTTGCAGGCAAAAATAGAAAGCGCCGCAGATTTAACGAGCTGACGTTAAATTTGCGGCGCTTTTGGAGCGGGATACGAGTCTCGAACTCGCCACCTACTGCTTGGGAAGCAGTCACTCTACCGGATGAGCTAATCCCGCATCGGTAGCTTTTATTATACTTCCCAAGTTCCGGTTTGTCAAGCCCCGGTCGAAGGTATCAGCCGTCAACGGATTCAATCGCGCCAACGGGGCAGGTCTGCATGGCATCGGTGGCGGCGGCTTCATCGGGGCCGGTTACATCGGCAGGAGCAGCGGCTGCGGTGCCGCCGTCCGTCATGGTAAAAACTTCGGGGCAGGTGCTCACGCACAAACCGCAGCCGATGCAGTCGGCATTTACATGGAACTTCATGGGCAGTCATCCTTTCACGATGTGTTATCAACAGTATGCCCAATCAGCGGCAATCAATCCATGCTTTCTGCGTTTTCTGCGGCGGCTTCCCCGGCGGCATAGGTTTCGTTGGTGTGGCCTGCAAAGGGGTAGGTACGGGTTTCGGTGGCGGTAATGCTGGTTACGCCGAACCAGCGGGCGCGGCCCAAAGCGAGGGAATCCTCACCGTTTTCGCGGATATCCGGCAGGCCGTATGCGCCGCACCATTTGGTGTAGGGTTCGATACCATAGCTAATAATGTTAGCCGCGGCGGGCTCATCCAGCTCGCTAATCTCCTGCCGCAGCGTCTGGGTGCGCACATGGTCCATCATCCAGTAGCTGGCAATGTCATACCCGGCTTCCAGCATGTGGATGCCGCAGACGATCCCCACGCAGGCGCTCAGGCAGGCAAGGCCCCGGCGGAACGCTTTGCTGTTCAGCTGTACCAGGCAGGCGGCGCAGGCGGCAGCCAGCAGAGCAAACACACCGTGGGTGGAGCGGGGATAGTAGTCATGGCTGCCGATCATGGCAAAGTTTGCCCCCAGCGCCCCGGCCAGCAGAATCAGCGGCCACAGCAGGTCAGCTTTTACAGCATCCTGCCGGGCAAAGCAGAGCAGCAAAAACAAAATCACAAAGGAAAACAGCAGGGGCAGGGCATAGTCTTTGAGCATATTCAGGCAGGCAAAAAAGCGCATGGCGTACCGGGTCAGCAGACTGTCGTAATCGCTGAAGCCGCTGGCACGGTTAAAGTTGCCGCGCGCGGTGATGAGCAAAGCAAACCCAACCAGCGCCCCCGCCAGGCCGATCGCCATCCAGGCGGGCAGCCTGCGCTCCCGCTTGAACACAACAGCGCCGGCCAGCACCAAACAAACCAGCATTCCGGCGCTGGTATTCTCGCTTAACCAACCAGCCAGCAGCCCAGCCAACGCCATGCCGGCCGCCATGCGCGCCGTACTGGCAAACGGCTGCTGCAAATAGTACCGCCAGGGCAGCAAAAAGGCGCAGCATCCCACCGTGGCCCACAGGTAGTTGCAGGCGCCGCACATCCACAAATTGGTCTGGCCAAATACAGGGCTGATCTCCCACAGCGCGGCATAAATCAGGGCCAAAGCCAGCCAGTCCGCTTTTTGGCTGCGCCGCCCAACGGCCAGCTTGTACAAAACCAAACCCAGCGCCATAAACATCCCAGCATTGCACACATTAAACAGAAGCTTGGGAAACATGGTGAACCCCTGGGCAAAAAATTTGACGATGACCCGGCCGCTCCATTCGTGATAGTGGAACACCAGGCTGGAAATCAACTGCGGCAGGCTGTGCAGCCGTTCGCCGGTATCAAAGGCATAAGCGAAAGTGTAATCATCGGCCAGGTAGGGCGTTAAGCAGTTCAGCAGCAGCATCCAGCAGAACACCAGCCCGGCCACAAGCCGGAACATGCGGCTGCTGAGGGGCTTTTTTGTTTGTGCCATGGGCAACCTCCAAAACAAAAACGGGACCCCTGCCGAACAGGGGAGCCCGTAAGATCAACATTATCTTTATTATATCGGTTGTGCTGCCAAAGTGCAAGGTCAGTCCTTTTTGTTGCGGGCGATGCCTGCAACAACGCCGGAAAGCGCCAGCAGCGCCAGCAGGTTGGGAACCGCCATCAGACCGTTAAAGAAGTCCGCCAGCGCCCAAACCAGATCCACTTTCAGGGAAGAACCGATCAGGATGAACAGCACAACAATCAGGCTGTACACCTTGGTGTACTTGGAGCCGAACAGAGCGTTGAAGTTGACCTGGCCGAAGAAGTACCAGCCCAAAATGGTGGAGAACGCAAAGAACAGCATGCAGATGGCAATGAACACCTTGCCGAAGGAACCAAACGTCAGGTTGAATGCGGCCTGGGTCAGGGCGGTGCCGGTCATGCCTTCCGGAATCAGGCCGGAGGTGATCAGTACCAGGGCGGTCAGAGTCAGGATGACAAAGGTATCAACGAATACGCCGATGATGGCCAGCGCACCCTGGTCCTGCGGCTGTTTGACCTTGGCCAGTGCGTGGGCGTGCGGGGTGGAGCCAAGGCCGGCTTCGTTGGAGAACAGGCCGCGGGCAACGCCGTAACGCATGGCCTGCTGCACGGTAACGCCAGCCACGCCGCCGGCAATGGCCTGCGGCTGGAAAGCCAGGGTGAAGATCTGAACAAATGCGTTGGGAATGGCGGATGCGTTCATGACCAGGATGATGACGCAGCCGATAATGTAAAACAGTGCCATGATGGGAACCAGCTTTTCGGTAACAGCGGCAATGCGCTTGACACCGCCCAGGAAGATGAAAGCTGCCAGAACGGCGATCACAACGCCAACCACCACGCGGTTAACGCCGAACGCATTGTGGAACGCATCACCAATGGAGTTGGACTGCACCATGTTGCCCATAAAGCCGAGGGCAAGGATCAAAGCAACGGAGAAGAAAGTGGCCAGGAACTTGCCAAACTTGCCCTTGAATGCCGCGCGGATGTAATACGCCGGGCCGCCGGTCACCTGACCGTCCACCGTGGTGCGGTAGGTCTGGGCCAGAACGGCTTCGGCGTAAATGGTAGCCATGCCGAAAAAGGCAGAAACCCAGGTCCAGAACAATGCGCCGGGGCCGCCGCTGACCAGGGCGGTGGCGCAGCCGGTAATGTTGCCGGTGCCAACCTGTGCGGCAATGGCGGTGGCCAATGCCTGAAAAGAGCTCATGCCGTCTTTATCAGCTGCCTTGCCGTGCAGGCTGAAACCTTTGAACAAGTGGCGCACACCATCTGCAAAACTGCTCAACTGAACAAAGTGCAGCTTGATAGTAAAGAAGATGCCGGTGCCCACCAGCAGGAACAGCAACAGATAATTCCACAAAATGTCGCTGGCCTGCTCTACGATCTGCGTAAATGCTGCCATGATTAAAATTCCCCCTAATACAATATCCCATATCTTACACATCCGGCAGCGCCCGGTATGGGCAGCTGCCACGAAGCGACCTAATAACAATACCATGCCCGTTAGATAAAGTCAAGTGTATTTATACCGAAAACACTCTGACATGACAAAGTATGACTTTTCCTGGAACATGACGCGGAAATTGAGAAAACAAAAAATGATTCGCAAATTCGAGAAAACGCCGGGACAGAACGCCGGAAAATCCGTCCGCGTTGGGGGAAACACAGGAAAAGAAAAACCTTGGGCCGTATTTTGCTTTTGTAAGCACAGGAAGCAAAAAAGCCCCGGCAGGGGCGGCAGCGCCGCACCCCACCGGGGCAGAAAGTTAAGGCAATACCGCACAATTCCCGCCTAACGGCTCAAGCACCGCTCCGGCGGCT
>ERZ833963.709-NODE-709-length-47506-cov-5.704369_pt1 | contig 47506 bp, 59 predicted proteins | sample MGYA00519693_ERZ833963 | MGnify/ENA primary metagenome ERZ833963 (study PRJEB31850, sample SAMEA3708748) | human gut metagenome | biome: human gut; feature: human-associated habitat; material: faeces | place: China | collected 2014 ...
TATTTTCTCAGCCGCACATGTCGCCTGAGAAAATGATCGGACTTTCTTTCGCCGCTCCGGCGGCGAAACTCTACGAGATTTTTTGGAAAACTGGGGGCGGCGCCGGATGGCGCCGCCCTGAGAGCAGCGGATATTTACTTTGCCTTCGGCAGCGCCATGCCCGTCTTTTTGAGCGTGGTGCGCAAAAAGAACAGCGAGAGGATCAGCGAGAAGATCTCCGCGATCGGGAACGCAAACCAGATGCTGCGCAGCACACCGGTCAGAGACAGCAGGTAGGCAGCCGGGATGAGCACCACGATCTGGCGCGCGATGGAAATAAGCATGCTGTAGACGCTGTAGCCAAACGCCTGACACGACGAGCCGGACACGATGCCGATGCCGGCAAACACGAACGCCAGGCTCATGATGCGCAGTGCGGGCGCGCCGATCTCCAGCATGGCGTCCGAGGCGTCAAACATCAGCAGCAGCTCTTTCGGAATGAGCTGGAATACGAGCAGACCGATCAACATGATCGCGACGGCATAGACCATGCCGAGGCGGATCGTCTTATGGATACGCTCAGGCTTCTGCGCGCCATAGTTATAGGCAATGATCGGCACCATGCCGTTATTCAGCCCGAACACCGGCATGAACACAAAGCTCTGGAGCTTGAAGTAAACGCCGAACACGGCGACCGCCGTGGAGGAATACGCAATGAGGATCATATTCATGACAAAGCACGTCAGCGATGAGATGCAGCTCATGATGATCGACGGGATGCTGATGGCCGTGATCTCACCCATGAGGCGGCCGTTCGGCCGGATGTGCCGCAGGCGCAGATGCACCTCCGGGTTCTTGAAGTGGTTGAGCATCACGGCGACGACCGCACCGACGCACTGACCGATCACCGTCGCCCAGGCGGCGCCGGCGATGCCCAGCTTCGGGAAGCCGAGCAGACCGAAGATCAGGATCGGATCGAGGATAATGTTCGTGATCGCACCGGTCAGCTGCGTGATCATGGAATAGACCGTGCGGCCGGTCGCCTGCAGGAAGCGCTCGAAGGTGATCTCAACAAAAACGCCGAACGAGCACAAAATGCAGATGTTCAGATACGTGATGCCGAAATTGACGATGGTCTCAATATCCGTCTGCGTGCGCATGTAAGCACGGATGCCGATCAAGCCTGCGACAAGCACGAGCAGATAGCTCAGCCCCGCGAGCAGCAGACCGTTGACCGCGACCTGATTGACACGCTCGTCGTTTTTCTGCCCCAACGCGCGCGACAGCAGCGCGTTGATGCCGACGCCGAAGCCGACAGCAATAGCGATAACGATGTTCTGCCACGGGAAAGCCATCGACACCGCCGTGAGTGCATCCTCGCAGATACGCGAGACGAAAATACTGTCCACAATGTTGTACAGTGCCTGCACGAGCATGGAAATCATCATCGGCACCGCCATCGACAGCAGCAGCTTGTTCTCGGGCATTGTGCCCATTTTATTCTCACGAAGGGTTTCTTCCGGCATATCGTCACTCCTAAAAGTATCTGCAAACAAAGTCAAACGTCACGAATGTTTATTATAGGTTGCCCGCAGCGGAATGTCAAGGCATGTCGCATTTTTCACTTGAAAACGACGTATGGCTGTGTTATAATAATTGCATCTGTGGGATTAGTTCATTGGTAGAACACCTGCTTCCCAAGCAGGATAGGCGGGTTCGATTCCCGTATCCCGCTCCAAATCAGAAAACCCCGGAATCCAACGAATTCCGGGGTTTTTCTTTGTACATCAACGCTTCGCGGTGCTTTTAGCTCGCTAAATACTTTAACGCCACGTTGCTATTTCTTGCAGTTCGTTAGCACTTTTTCAACGAAAAATGCTAACTAAAATGCTAATAACACGGGCTAAATGTCAAGTACTTTTTTGATATAGCGCAAAAATTCCCGGAAGGCCGAAGCCCTCCGGGAATTGCTTTATGATTATTTATCTGTCAGCTGCTTCACGCTCTGGTTAAGTCCCGTTGCCGCCCAGCCGGACACGATGCCGACGGCGGCAGCGTTGAGCCAGTCGTGCGCCGGATAGTCCGGCACGCCCATCGCCCATGCGACGACGCCGAGGATCAGGCCGGCCACGCCGCAGATGATGGGAATCCATTTGTCGGCCACGCTGGTGGCCTTGACGGCCATGCCCAGCAGATACGCGATGGCGGTGATCGCCGCCACAGATGCAATACCAAGTTCCATAATGATGTCCTCCTCTTAATTTTTGTGCTCCAGATCATCGATCCGGTGATTGGCCACCTTGATGCGCTCGCCGAGGAGCTCGGTGCACTCCTCCAGCTTATATGTACGCTCGATGACCTGGTTGTGCTTGTCCACTTTGCGCTCCAGCTGCCCGATGCGATACGCCTGCAGCTCGTCGCGCTTGTCCAGCTCCGCGATCAGCTTGCTGTGCTGCGCGCGGCTGTTGATGACGCCGACCACAATGGCGGCCGCCGCGCTGATCAGCGCGGCAAGGATAACCTCCGACATACGCGCCTCACTTTCCGCCGCCAGCGGCGTCGACCATGCGCTGGCACACGATCATCGTGCGCAGCATGTCCAGCGACAAGTCCAGCTTGCCGTTTCCGACACCGCTGAGTACATCCCGGTCGATCAGCCGCTGCGTCTCCTCGCGCGCCCAGCCGGGCACGTCGTCGATCGTGGCGTATCTGGGGCTGCGCGCGTCCGCGTACCGCTTGCCGATCACCATGCCGCGGATCATGTCCAGCGACAGGTCCAGCCGCCCCTGATCGTCACCCTGCAGCGCGCCCGCGTCCATCAGCGTGCGTACTGTGTCCTGCGCCCAGCCCGGCACATCATCAATCGTAGTATACCTAATCATGTCATCGTCCTCCTTATCTGTATTTTTTGCTGCCATTGCCTCGGCGACGTCGCGCCGAAAGCCGTCCATCGTGTAGCCCATATCATATGTGCGCCACAGCAGCTCCGGGTCTGCGTGGTTGCTTGCCACGCCGCGCCGGTGTCCCTCGGCGTGCCCGATGATGACGCCATCCTGTGCCGGGTCAAGTTCGTACTGTTTACACAGCTCAGCAAACAGCTCCACCACCGTGCGGTACGTGCCCGCGATCTGCTCCGCTGCCTCGCTGCGTGTCATGCCCGCGCTCGGCTCGGTCATTTCCACGCCGATGTGCGTGCTGTTTGCGCTCCCGCCACAGTGCCATGCCTGTACAGTCCAAGGCAGTGTCTGATACACAGTGCCGTCGCGCTGGACAAAAGCATGGACGCAGACGCTCTGCCCGTTTGGCCGATACTGATTAAAATTTTGCGCCATCACCGACGCATTGGGCTGCGGGCAGCCAATGCTGTGCAGCATGATGCCGCGCGGGTACAACGGTGTTGCTGCTTGATAGCACTTATTTTTAGTTGCAAATGATTCGATAATGTTGGTCATATAGTCACCCCTGTATTACGCCTTTGGCGATATTAGGCATCCACCGATGTACTCGCCGAATGCCTGCCGCCCGTGTTCGTTTAGATGTGTGCCGTCTGCCAAAAATGCGGAAGCGTTTGCGGTGTTTATGCCAAGCGCCTTATAGCCGTCAATACATGGGCAATTGAATTCATCTGCAACACCGGCCAGCGCCGTGCAAAATTCCCGCAATTTCTTCCCGTTCGCGTTTGTGTATGTTTCTGCGCCGGTGCTATCCCACTTACGATAGATTGGCGAGGAAATAAAGACGCGAATTTTTGGATAGGCAGTCTGAATCTTGCGCAGCGCGTATCGCAGCGCCCCGCACAACGTTGATGTATCATCGTCATCGGTAGCGTTGTCGATAGCGATATTGCCGGTGAAGTCGTTCGTACCGTAGTGGATGACCACCGTGTCAACACTGCCAAAGTCAATTCCTTTCAGCACCGCAAGCTGCTGTGCAAAATAATCTGCGCCGCTGGATGCCTGCGCATCCTGTGTGGTGTAAGTGCCCGTGGCCACAGCATCGGCCAGCGCCCACATAGAAAACGCAGCGTAGCCACTAGTGGGGTGTACGGCCATACGGCAGCCTCCGAAACCAACATTGTAAACCTTTGCACCCGTGAATGCCGCCGCCCATGCGGGGACGGATGTCGTGTCCCGCGTCATGCCAAATATGCTGTCGCCAAAGCACACAACCGTCTTGCCCGACAGTAGGGGCGATGCTATGTCAAAATCGACATTCGCCTTTTTGACCTTCACGCTCGGTTTGAGCACATTCTGCGTAGTCACGGTGTCGGTTATCTCCTCGTTCACAGTGACTATGGCATCAGCCGAGTGGGTCGTGACACGAAGCCACGCAAAGTTGTCCCAAAAGTAATAACCGATGCCTGAGGTGTCCCATGTGACGACATTGCCGTTTGTGGTGATAGTGCCGTATACTGCGTTGGTTCGGATGGCTACAATATCCTTGCCGCAGTTCGCCGTACCGGCTTTGTCCGCTGTCAGGGTCATCATAAGGGTCATGTCGAAGTTTGCCTGCGAGGTGTCCTTGATGCGGATGATATCGCCCTTTTTCACGGGGATGTAGCCCGAGACGGCAACGCCCGAACTGGGTATCTCCGCCCCTGATGAGTTAAGTGAAACACCGGATTTATACCCAACACCGTTATATATTGCGCCGCTAGCGTCAACCGACAGTGGCACTTGATTAGTGTAGGTTGGCGAAGTAACAGATTCTGCTACCACGATTTCCGGAAAGTCTACTTCCTGCGCGCTGCTGCCGTCATAAGTAGCGGTGGCGCCGCCCACTTTAAGCGTCAGCGCCTTCGGGTTCGGCAGGGTTTCCGGCACAGTGGGGATTTGCACAAGGATTCTCTGTGCCGCAACTTGGAATGCGCCGTACTGCACCAAGTCCGTGGTATGGCCCGGATTATCAAGATTCTCTGCTGTCACCAGCCCGGTGATGCTGTCGATTACCGCCTTGTTCGCGTGCGTGTGCCGCGCGGTGGTGTTGGCGTTGATCTCCGCAGTCGGGACTACCGGGATATCACCCGGCGCGGCAGGCTTGTACCCAAGCGCGCCTGTGATGCTTGCCGCAGTCACGGTCGCGTCACTGCCGTCCTTGCCGGGTGTACCTTGCGCACCGGTTGCCCCGCGTGACGGCTTGCCGGTGTCCGTGCTGCCGATGTACCAATTGCCATTAGTGCCAATGGTCGGCGTGATGCCGTCCGCGCCTTTAGCACCGTCCGCGCCAGCAGCCCCCGGTTTGCCGTCCGCACCGTCCTTACCGTTCAACCCATCAGCGCCGTCTTTTCCCGGCGCACCGTCTGCGCCATCCTCGATCGTGACAATGGCAGCCCCGTCCACGCTGATTGTCGTTGTCTTGCCGGACTTGGTGGCCGTTACTACCGGGCTGTGGCCATCCTTTCCGGGCACACCGGGATCACCCTTTGCACCGTCTTTGCCGGGTGTACCAGCCGCTCCTGTGTCGCCCTTGAGGTCTGCCACGGCGATGAGGTTTGTCCACGTGCTGCCGCTATCCGTGCTGTACTGGATGTAGCCGTCCGCCACGCGCAAGTTCATGCTGCCAGCACCACCAGCCAATGCCACTTCATTGATCGCCGCCACGAGGTTATCTTTCGCGGTGGTTTGCAGGGTGGACAGGTCGCCGATTGTGGCTTCAACACTTTCTACAAACGGTGCCAAATTTGCATAGTCCACCATTGGAAGTTCTAAAAGCCACTCTTCTCTGTTCGAAACGTATACATCGAAAACGCCATACATACCCGGACCCATTTGTGAAAAAGCCCCAAAATGATAGCCAGTTGCTGCATCAATTACTTGGAGTCTATAACGATTGTCTAAAATCACAATTGGCGTTCTTCCACTTTTAAAAGCGGCATCTATCTCATCGTATGTCTTATCCAGTGTCACTTGATACTCATAGTCATTGATCTGGCTGCCGCTTTCTGCATTGATTTCAAATTGATTCAAATCCGCACCACCAGATGCAGCCGCTTCATTGATAGCCGCCACAAGAGTATCTTTTGCGTCGGTTTGCAGATCGGCGAGGTCGCCGATCTGGCGCTGGATCGTCTGCAGCGTCATCTGGTCTGTCGGTGTGTATACATACCCGGCGGGCTTCGCGCGCTTGTGCACTGCGAAGTCCCGCTGCACCATCGTGTACGCGCCGGTGTCGTCGGTTACGTAGGCGTAGGCCGTCAGCGTGTGCCAGTCCTGCAGCAGCTCGTCCGGGATGATGGCCGTGCCGTCTGTGTCGACGTCCACGTCCACGCTGCCGCCAAAGCACTTATTTTGATAGTGGACCTGTTTGACGCCGTCGCCGTCGGTGATTTTGCACCTCCGCCCGGTGTCCCACTGCCACAGCGCCCCGCGTCCATCTGCGATTGTAATAGTCATATGATGCCCCCCCGTCACAGCGCGCGGATGCGGTCTGCAAAGTCACAAGCGAATATTTCACCTGCCTGACCGCTTTTTGCGCGGATTGCATCGGCAATACCCTTAAAAAGCTCGCCGAGGTTGTCAACGTACTGCACCGTCGGTGTGTCCGCAAATGCCGTGATATGCTTATCCAGCCACTCCTTGCTCGGCTCCAAACCAGCGCCGAACGCCGCGCTCAGGTCAATCAGCATGCAGGAAGTAAGCCAAAACGTTTTGTTTCCGCCGTCGTTGTTGTTGTAGTCAAAGCGGCAAGGATAGTTGCCATCACTAAAACTTGTACGATCAAACACCGCCGACAAGCGCGTCCACGCACCAGCAGCAGCGTTGACGGCCATGCCAGCGGCCGCCGCGGGTTCGGCTACTGGCCAATACCAGTCGCAGGTTCCCGTGACCGTAGTCTCAAATCGGATCTTAAATGTAACATAGTATTTGTGCGACGCGACCAGGGCGTGCGACGCCGACGTCAGTGTTACCTCACCCGCGCCGGATGGGATGATTTTGATGCTGGACGCGGCCCCGTCGCCCGGCGTAATGCTCGACAGCTGCCACGCGCAGTTGCCACGCGTGGCCGGAAACCATCCCTTGCCGCTATTTGCCACGATATTAGTCATAGATACAGTGGTAGCCATGACATGCCCCCCTTAATACGCACTGTTGATCGCAACGGCGATCGCGCTGTCAACGTACTGCTTGATTACCTTATTCTGCACGGGATTCGTCGATGTGCTCGACATCGCCGTGTCCACTATCACGCCACCACCGGCAGGAATCGTTTTAATTTCCCACTTGTGCTTATTTACCGCAAGCACCTTACCGTCATCGGAATCATCAGGATTCGGATCAGGCAGATAAGCCCCAAACAGCTCCACGGTCGCAGAGCCAAGAGCGCCAATACTTAGCACGACAGGGTAGTTAAGGATTGTACCTGTAAAAAGATAGTCGCTACTATTAAGCGCAGACACATAGCCAGTGCTGAACGACACAGGCAAACCGGTAGTGCTGTCAGGCAACGTGATATTGAATTTCATCGGCTTGTTCGCCGCAAGATTCGCAAGAATGGAATCAAAACTTGCGTCAAAAGTCACTGAGTACCTACTTGCGCCAGTCGATGCGTCATAGCCCAAATCGGACACTTTGGTCGATGTTACGGTAATGGCCTCATGCTCCGCGGCGAGATCATCTACATACGCCTTTGTAGTCGCATCGTCGTCCTCGGTCGGCGTGCCCACCTTCACGCGCGCCTTAGCCCGCTTATCGCCGTCCGGCACAGTCGCCTCCACGGCGCCCGCACCAGATACGTTGATGCTAGCGTTTGCTCCTGCGCCCCCGTTGTCGTGCAAGGCAAGAACCGGCGTGCTCACGGACTGGGCGTTAATCCCGCCGCTCGTCGTAAGCCCCTTGACAGGTTCAAAGTCCCCGTTCACTTTCAGGTTTCCGGTGATCGTTCCGCCGGACTTGTCCAGCTTCCCACTCAGCGCCGCCTTTATAAGCGCAACAAGTTTCGCGGCCGCGGCCCGCTCAACATACTTCCAACCACTCATACCACCGCTCCTTTCATCAGTTAGCGTCCCATATGGTCTGCATCTCGTCGGCCGTCATTGGCGTCAGGCCGTCGAGCTTTGTCTTATCCACAGCAGACATCAGGCCAGCCGCTGACTGTGTGGCCGCTGCTGTGCCGGCCTTACCGGCCAGCGCGGCCGTCACCACCTTGTTTTGCACAGGGTTGGTGCTATCTAGCGACAGTACATCGTCCACGTCGATCGTGCCACCACCGCCGGAGGTCGTTGTGCCGCTCGACGATCCGCCGCTGGAGGCGACGGCACCGGTCAGCGTCCGGTTCGACCATCCAAGCACCATGGTATCCTTTTCGCTAACAAGGCTTGTGTCCATACTGGTTACCTGCATAATAGTGTCAATTCCGTGTGGCGGAGACACCACTCGGACGCTGTCGCCAATGTGATACGACTCCAGCTTGAAATCAACTGCGGACAAATCTGCCGCTGTCACCCGAATGCCATGCGACAAGCCGCAATACTGTGCAAGGTAGGCAGCTGCCTGTGCCTTGAGCGCATCTGCATCATCCGTATCCACACGCAGCGTACCGTCGATGCGCCCGTACAGTCCCTCCGCATCAGCGTTAATCAGGCAGGTACTATTATTGTTTACACTGGCAATCGTCAAGCCATCCTTACCTAGTGGGTATACACGTGTAATCAGATCTGCACTATCGATCTGATCGGTGAGATCGAGCAAATTCTTGCTGATCTCGATTTGCTGCGCGCACCTGTGATCATATGCTTTAATGACATCCAAGAAGATATCATCCCCGTCATAACGGATACACAGAGTTCCCTCTATTGCCTGCGCAGCATCCTGCAGCAACGATAGCATAGACTTGTATTCCGTCTGCTCCACGGCCAAAGTCGGTAGCGTATCATCAACCGTTCCGAGTTTGATTTGCTTGGTCGCGCGGCACACATCATTGTACTGTGTGATAATTGCGGTAGCATAGTACAGCATCGTCTCCTCTGTCATGGTGAACGGCGGCTTACAAATATCCTTCATCCACATCATGGCACCATCGATGTTGTATGTCTTGTTTCCGGCAAAATCCATCGACGTATCCGCAACGCACCCCTTAAATACGGTAACCCCATCCTTGCAGATTTTGATAATAGACGCGCGTTTTACGGGAGTATCGCGCATCAAATTGCTCGGCGGCAGCTTGATCGTCGCCGAATCGCACTTGCCGATTTCCTTGTGGAGTGTACCAGCTGATATCTCGTATCCGGCCATACCAGCCGAGAAAAGCAACCGATCATCAACATATCCCGCGTACATTACAACCACCCCCTCCTTCCGGTTAATGAGACCGTCCCTGCTGTATCACCAATCGCATACGCGTAATCCGCCACGCGCCGCTGAATCTGCAAATACGGGCTTGTCTTTTCGTTCCCGCGTAGCGTCGCAAGCGGCAGCGGCCGGCGGCATGGCACAATTGTTGTCACGTCTCCTGTCCATGTCACAGTCGGATACAGCATCCGATCACTTGCCAATCCGGCCAGCGAGGCTGGTGTCGCCTTAAACACCTGAATATTGCGCAGTTTTCCGTAGTGCGCCGCGCCGCCGTATGTGAACAGCATGATATACAGACCATTGGCCGGAACAGTCTCAATCCAGCGGGACTCGCTAGCTGTGTATTCTGTCCCATTTTCATCGCAAACGCCGTACCACCCATTTTCCACATCAGCTGATACCAGGCAGCTCCCCGCCTCGGGCCATGGCAGTTTAAAAATCGCGCCCTGCCGGTACTCACCTGTATATGGTTTGTTGCTGTAAACAGATAGCACCGTATCCGCACCTGTGCCGTACACCTGTGCCACACCGGTTGCCCACGCTTTGTGCACAGTTGCGGTGCCGTCAATCATTGTGTTAGATGTTCTTGCCAAGCACGGAATTGAGATGCTTGTCTCGGCCGATTCCAGTCGGTACGGATCAGCGTCGATCGTTACATCAAACATTGTTGTCGTTTTGCTCTTGTCAATGTCTCCAACCGTGAAGCGTCCCATGTAGTAACCGCTCCGGTTGCCCAGTTCCAGCTTCAAGCGTTTACCGTGCACTGCACCTACAAAAGCATAGAAGTCGAAGCTCCCGTATTGGTCGAATCCGAACCGGAGTTTGATACTCCGGTTGCCATAGGCCGGCCCGCCATTCAGGACATCAGTAAGATCGATCACGCCATCAGCGCCCGGAACACTTTCCTGCTTCGTTTTCACAATCGGCAGACCGATCTGCACATCCAGCAGTTCCAGCCCAGCGTACTTAACTCCGCCAATCTTGCAGTCAAACTCCATAAACAGCCCTCCTTTCATTTTGCCTGTAAATATCGCCGAGCGCCGCATCCATACGCTGCGCAACGGCGCCGACCACAGCGTTTCCGTCCATATAGATCTGCATAGACGTGATGGCGCGCTCGAGCCGGTCCATGCGCTCCAGCACGGCCGAAATTCCGACATTCCCTGCCGCAGATGCGCCCGCCTGCATCGCCGACATCTGCGTTTGATACGTTCCGCCGGCGGCACTGAGGACGCCGTCGCTCACGCGCTGCATGGCCCGCACGGGATCCTGCATATTGTCCAAAAGGCCACTCGCAAGCCCCTGATCGAGCATGTCGCCGATCCATGCTGTTTTCTTAGACGGAGAATTGACGCCAAAGAAGTGCTTGATAGAATCAAGCACCGACTCAGTAAAACTCTTGATCTTGTCTTTCAACCACAAGAGTTTATCGTTTATGCCGTTCCACAGGCCTTCCACCAGATTGCGGCCCACACTCAGCACCTGCGCCGGGAGCTCGCGCAGTGTGTTCAGAACGGCACTCACCACTTCATTGACCTTTGTTCTGAATCCCTCACAGTTGTCATAGATCAGTTTGAACGCGCCTGCGAACGGATTTACGAGCAGGAGCAAAAGGCCTTGCCAGTTGGTTTCGATGAAGCTGATCACCGTATTGAAGATATCCGGTATCGTGACCGTGAAAAAGTTCGACAGCCACGTCCAAACCGACTGGAATGTTGATTTTGCGCCCTCCCAGAGGTTCTGCCAGAACAAGCGGAAACTCTCGCAGTTGTTCCAGAGATACATGAAGGCAGTCACCAGCAGGCTAATAGCAGTAATAACAAAGCCGATTGGGTTCGCTTTCATCGCTGCATTCAGGCCATTCTGTGCCGATGTGGCCGCAGTTTTTGCCTGTGTAGCTGCGTACTGCGCCAGCGTCATGCCCTGCTCCGACGCGATTGCAGCAAGCTGCGCCACCTTGAATGCTGTGATTCCCGCAGTCACTGTAGCAATCATGGCAGCAACGGTCGGCAGATTGTCCTTTACCCACTGAATAGCCGGGACAGCCTTGTCCAGAAGCTCCGCGCCCATGGCCTTCACCTCGGCGATCAACGGCGTAAACTCCGCGCCGACCGCCACCATGGATGCCGTCCACTCCTCATTTGCCTTGTTTGCCGCAATCACATCGGCATTGGTCTCCTTGTAGGCATCAGATGCCTCACTGTAGAGACCGTTGAGCGTATCCATAATCAGCTGCTGGCGCTCCTGCTCGTCCGTGCACGCGGCCAGGCTCTCATTGAATTTATCCTCGGACACGCCCGCCCAGTTGAGCGCATCCGCAAGCGGGCCGGTAACCTGCCCAACCTTTGCGGTCTCGTTCGCCGCCTCGGTCAGGCCTTCGATCGGCAGCGAATCGCCAAAGGTAGCAAACACGCCCGTGCAGATATCCGTCCACGTCTGCAGATCCGCCTCGTTATCGGTTAGGATGGCCAAATGGTTGGCCGCCTCGACGGCTTGATCCGTCTCGCCGAGGATACCCTGCAGCTCTTTATAGGTCTTCAATGCCGCCTCGGAACTGTAGCCGTTTGTCGTGAATGCTGTGTCCAGCTTGCCCATGGCTGTCTGGTACTCTTGCGTGACCTCGATGCATTCTTTCAGCCCGTCGACGATTTTCCCGAACGCCTCGCTGGCCAGATTGCCAACAAAAGCGCCTGCCGCAACGCCGGCCGTACCCAGGCCTTCGCCAGCATCTTTCGCCGCGTCGGACAAATCTCCCACGCGGCGAGCCGCAGCAGATGCCTTTTTCCCAATGTCGCTGATTCCGTCTGCACCGTCACCAAGCTGCTCGATCGCGTCGGCCGTTTCCTGAGCCGCTCGCTCATAACCGCCCAGCTTCTGCTCGGTCGCAATGATTTCGCGGCGCAGCTCGCGCACCTGATCAGCAGATACTTCACCGCGCTCAAACTGCGCCTGAACCTGCTTTTCTGCCGCTTTCAGCGTCTCCAGCTTCTTGGCGGTGTTGGCCACAGCCTCGCTCAAGATCTGCTGCTTCTGAGCAATCAGGTCAGTATTCTCCGGATCTACTTTCAGCAGCCGGTTCACCTGGCCGAGCTCACCGGACAGGCTTTTCGACTTATTTTCAATTTCCTGCAGCGCTTTGCCCAGCTTCGTCGTATCGCCGCCGATTTCGACCGTCAGGCCTTTGATTTTATTGTTTGCCATGCGCCGCATTCCCTCCAATCTTCTGGCGCAATTTCGCCCGGTCTGGCTCTGTTTGTTCCATGCGCCAGGCGTTATTCAGATACTCCTGCCCCGCCTCTGTGCGGCTCAGTTCGTAGATATACGCATCGTGCCGCCAGATCAGGTATTGCAAATAGTCCGTCTGTCCGACCTCAACAAAGTTCAGGCCAGTATACGCAGACACAAGCCGTTTCCACCAGGACGTGATGACGTACTGATGGCCTCCCGCACTATCTGCTTGCGGATAGTACGGGAGCATCAGTTTTTTGCTTTTGTGAGCTCCTCAACGAATTCGACATAGGCACTGAAAAACACAATCAGGCTGTCCAGATTCATGCGGTATTTGCCGCGCAGGTCATCCACCGTCACCGGCAACCCCATCAGATTGCAGGAGATCAGTCGCGCCGCCAGATCGTATACTGCCCGGATGCTGTTCGCATCCATAGTCTTCAGCACGTCCTCCAGCTCCGGCGCAGTCGCCGTCAGCTCCTCCACCATCGCCTCGGTCGGTGTGGTCACGTCAATGGTCGTCTGCGCATCGTCCTGCATGATCAGGCGCAGATACGGCCGGTTGATGCTGTTGAAATTGATTGTTTTCGGCATGGTCACTTCTCCTCCCATAAAAGGGACAGCGGAGCTGTGAAAGCCCCGCTGTCAAAATTAAGCCGTCGGAATCTCTTCGATCAATTCCACGAGCGTACCGTCACTATCGTGCGGCAGCGCCTTGAATTCCGGTTCCACGGTCGTGCCCGCGTCCGTCGCAAACGTCAGCGTCGCGCCGGCGGTATTTCTGCCCTTGATCAGGATCCACAGGTCGCCGTCCGTCTTATCCTCGTGGTGGAAGCAGATCGCATAATAGCCGCCCTGTGCGTTGCCGGCACCGCCGATCTTCGTCGTGCGCTTGCCGGATACCTCTGTGCTGCTGCAGCGGTCAAGCAGCTTTTTCAGCGTCGTACCGTTCCATGTCAGCAGGCCGCACTTCAGCACAGCCTCCTCATTGGTCGTGATGATCTTGGACACATAGCCGAGATCGTCTTTCTCCTCGTAGGTCTCCTGGGTATATTCCAGCGACGCGCCGCCCTTGATATAGCCGAGCAGATTGCTTTCCACGCACAGTGCATCTACCGTCGGCATGGACTCGCTGAATGTTTGCAGATAGATTTTGCCTGACCCCAGCGTAACCGTATCTTTGTCTCTTTTAGCCATTATGTGGCCCTCCTTTTTTCGTAGAATTCAAAATCGTAGACAGTTTGATACCGCTGCACACTCTGCAACCAGTACCGTGCCGCCTTTGTCCAGTGAATGCCCCTCGCCGCGAGCTGGGTCTCGATAGCCGCTTCGGCTTCCGGATCTCGCTCCGGCTCGTACAGCTCCACGGAAACATCGTGGCTCACGACCATCGGCGCCACGCCGCTCTCCGGGTCTGCCCCGTCCACCTCCTGGTCATCGAAATAGACGGCATAGGTCGTCGATGGCGGATTCAAATAACGGCCCTGGCGAAAAGGAATGCCGGATGCAGTCAGGATCTCTTCAATCACTTTGTCCAGCCTCCTTCACCGCTTCTTCCACGGCGCGCTCGTATTCCGGTAAAACAGCGTCGAGCGCATTCTTCAGGAATGGATTTGCCTTCGTGCGGCCGCCGTTTCTAGTCGCATGACCATGCACCAGCAGATGCGTCAGCCTATGGTCAGGGGCTTTCACATACCAGATATATCGCTTCATTCCGTTGCCGGCATCTTCGGCCTTTACAGCTACCTCGATGATCTCCACCTGCATCGGATTGACCGGGTAATAGCCGATCAGTTTCTCAAATCCGTCGAGCACAGGGACGATAAAACACGTGTTCTGCGCATCGTAAATCGTGGCGACCTTGTAAACGAACTGCGCAGACGTCATAAATGGATTCGGCCTGCCGTCCAGGAGTGCCTTCTGCGCTTTCGTGTTTGCGCCGCTGACGACTGGCGTCAGCTTGCTGCAGTGATTGGCAAAGGTATGAATACAGGAGCGCGTCAGCTCCATTTCGTAAACCCCGCCGTCGTATGTTGAGAAAACGGGTGTATACCCGTCGAGCATTTCAAAATAACCGCCCAGCTGTTTTGCCGCTTTTCCTTTGCCGAAAAGCTTTGTAAATGCGCCCATCCGGCTCCCTCCTGTTCTAATTCTTGAGCTGCTCGCCGATCTGATCGTACCATTTCTGGCGAACCGTCAAGGCATCCATGACGGCGACAAAGCCGTCGATGTGCGTCCGCGGTTCGAGCTTGACCGGCCGGATCTTCCGCGTCTCTTCGTTCTGCTTCATGCCCACGTTCAGGAAGTGCGCTTTCAGCAGATTATTCGCGCCGAGCAGCAGCTTCTTATCGCGCAGCAGCCCGTCCACCTCATGGATGACCGGCGTCAGGTTTTCACCCTGAAACACATCGTCCATGTGGAACCCGTACTGCTCCATCTGCTGCACGAGATACTGCGCGGAATAGCGGTCATAACCAACCTGTAGCGGCAGGCTCTCATAATCCTCGACGAGCACGCGGAACCACTCAAAGCAGTCATTGTAGTCCACGAAATTCTCCCCGCTTGGCTGGACCAGCCCCGCCGAAACATATATGCGGTAAGGCACACCCTCCCGCTCCTGCAGCTCATCAATTTTATTCGATGGCATAAAAAACTTTGCAAAAGTGTATAGCTTGCCGTCCCGCTCAATTACCACGCAGCAGGCCGTCAGGTCAGTGGTCTGGGACAGGTCGATACCGCCGACGCAATAGGTGCTGCGGAAATCCTCCAGACTGTACTCGCCGCCACTCACTGCATCCACCACAGCAAACGGCAGCCATGCCTGCGTGCTGCTCTGTTTGATGTTGCAGTACTTGGTCATAAACTCGGCTCGCTTGCTCAGGCTATTGTGCGCGATGGCGATCTCCTCTCTGAAAAAGTCCTCGGAGACGCTGACGCCCATGTTCGGATTGCTCTTGCGCAGCTCATCGATGTCGTCCCATTTTTCCACGTCGTCGATCAGATACAGGATCGGCAGCAACCTACGCTCCTCGCTGACGCCCATGAGGACAGCCGTCGCACGCATCATCAGTTCATCATATGGCCCATCGTTGACATAGCCGGCCGTGCTGATACTCAGGATCATGGGCTGCTTGCGCGCGCCGAGCGCAGACTTCATGACTTCGTACTGTTTCAGCCCCTGCTCAGCCGGCCAACTCGCAATTTCGTCACACACCGCCAAATGTGGGTTGAAGCCGTCGCTCTTCTTGGCATTGAACGCCAGCGGGCGAATACTCGTGTTTGTCGTCTCGAGATACACGTCCGAGCGCCGTTTCTGCGCCAGCTGCGCAAGTTCCGGCTCCTGAAGCACCATGCGGAAGAAATTATCGTATACGATGGCCGCCTGCTCCAGCTTGGGTGCCAGGCAGTATATCTTCGCGCCATACTCTCCGTCCAGGTAAGCCATGTAAGCGATACAGGCGGAGGCGAACAGGCTCTTGCCGTTTTTGCGTCCCATGACCATAAACACCTCTCGGAAGATCCGTAGGCCGTCCCCGTCCACGATGCCGAACATCAAGCACACTGTCGACTTTTGCCACAGCTCCAGATGAATCAAATCGTTGCGCCCCTCGCAGTGATGGCAGAACGTCTCGATAAACGCGATTGCACGATTTGCTTTCCGTTCGTCGAAATAAAAAAGACCATCGCGCAAGCCCGCGGTGATCTTCTCGTAAAGAATCCGCACCCACTTCCCGACGACGACCTCTCCGGTCGTCATCTTGTGGTAGTACTCCTGAATGAAATTTGCGTAAGGCGTCATTTGTTCATCAGCTCCGCCAGGCGGCTCTCTTTCTGCGCCGGCGGCACCAGCTCGAGCAACTGCTTCGTAATGGCGTTCAGATTTTTCGTCAGACTGATGTGCACATCTGCGGCAGCGGCCTTTTTCATGCCGCCCTGATTGGCGCCGTTCTGGTAGTGCTCTACCCATCCGGTTTCGTTGAGCTGCACCTCAAGGTCTTGGAGGCTCACGGTAATGAAAGCCGCTCGGTCAATCAATGATTGGCAGGTTTCGAGCTTGTTTGGCTCCAAATCCTTAAAAATCTCCTGCAGCCGCTTCTTTTCGCGGTCAACTCTCGTCTTTTTGGTCAGTTTCGCCATTTCTACACCCCCTTGCGTAGCGCGCGGAGTAAAATTTAACTCCCCGGCTCGGTCCCCTACCCTCGTTTTTTCGCTGCGCGATGGGGGGAGTCCAGCCGCTCGGTCAGTAATTTGTGTTGCGGATGATCTCGCCACCTGGGCCGTACAGGCATCTGCCCGGCGTTGTCTTCCTCGGGTCGCGCTCTTTGTTGTGGCAGGTCTGGCACTCGTACCGAAAGCGCCGTGGGTTCAGACTGATTTCCGGATCGTTGCAGTTGATATCGTCCAACCAGATAGTGTGATGCACGATTACCCCCGGCTCATCGTGGCACACCTCGCACATGCCGCCATCAAGCGCGAGCCTGTAATCGATGTATGCTTGTCTCGCGCGTTTCCACGCTTGCGTTTTGTAAAACTGTTTTTGTGTCACAGCATCCAGCCCATAAGAAAAGGACCGGGCACAAGCCCGATCCTCCCAGTGAATATATACGCTTTAGAGTTTGGACACAGAGGCAGCCGCACTCGGCTTGGCCTCTGCCTCGATACCGCACAGCTTTTTGAGTCTGGCCGCAACCTTTGGTCCTTTATACAGCCTCGTATCCCGGAACGTCAGAAAAGATTCCTGCCCATCCGCAGACACATAGCTGATGATGAAGAGAATTCTCCTGACCTTCTTTTCCTTCTTGCCGGCGCCGCTGATAGCGCCGACCACAGCACCGGTACTTCCGAACAGCAGGCCTCCAGCGACAGCCCGCGCAATCGGCGACTTGTCTTTCACAAGCACCTGCACGTCCGAGCCGTAGAAAACGTCCGTGATTTGAGAGTATGCCAGCGTTGCCACGTCCTTGTTCCCGACACCCTTCTGCAGCTCCAGATGATCTTCATACAGTGCGATATCCACAGCGTCGCCCTTTTTGAACTGGCCAAGGTCTTCCTCGATGCAGAAATAGTCGCTGATGATGCTCCCCTTTTTACTCTTGAAAAATCCCATTGTTACCCCTCCGCTTCTTGCGTTCCCCTATATTTTACATTCTTGTTTGAGAATATGCAACCACAATATTTGCACAGCAAAGCGCCGGAACCTGAAAGCTGGACCGGCGCTTCACAAATGAGAGACTGACAGAGATATTTCGATCCACGTGCCCCGTCGGGCGCGACCGCAACAAAGGAGAAAGGAAGAGAGGTATATCACAAAGTGACTTGCGGGACCGGTCTCTCTCGCAATCCCGCGATATCACTTTAACACAGATTTTCGAAAAAATCGTCTCACTTTTTTCTCATCTTTTCGTCAACTCTCCGTTAGGCCATACATGATGATCGTGAAATTCCGCAGCGCGCTGTCTTTCCAACGGTATGCCGTTGGCTTCTCGATGGCCAATTCCCGGCACAGCCGCTCAACGCCGCCGATGCACGGCGTGATGTAAAAGCGCTGCAGCACGCAGCGGTCACGCTCTGAGAGCTGATTCAAGGCACGATCCACGCGGCGTACACGGTTCTCTGTCAAGCGCTGCGCCTCTTCCAGCCGCTCGCGCTTCAGGATGTTGTTGACGAGCGCATCGTCCCGGCCGTTTGAGCCGCCGGCGACCGGACTGCCGTCCGCCGAGGCGCTGCGGATGCTCGTGATCTCCGTCGCCAGGTCAGCGATCTGACCGCTGATGTTTGCAATTGCCGCCTTTCGGTTCATGTAGTTGCGCAGCTCATCGGCCGCCTCCCGCTTCCAGTCCAATTAAGTCACCTCCACATAGCGCCAGCTCTGCGGTGGGCGCTTGATTTTGCCCTTGTCATGGCAATCGTTGCAGTCAGTTGCCCATTTCGCATCGCAATCATCGCACTCATACGGACGACAAAGCGTGCTCAGTGCGCGAGGCTTATCATAGATTCGCAAGCCTGATATGCGCCATGCCCAGCCTTCCCGCCCGCCGAGATACGCCTCGGCCGCATCGCGGGTCAAGCAGGCGTCATCAAAGATCTCGTCCGCCGGGACAACGCTCCAATCCGGCAAGCATATGCCATATCTCTCCGGGCTGACGCTACCGCCAAAACGGAGGAGGTGGACAGTGTCATAGCACTCAAACTCGCCGATGACCTTACCGCCACCGTAAAATTGCGGCTTTGGATAATCCGTCTCGATATAGTCCTCGTGCGGGTATCTCGGTTGCGTACAGTAGATATAGCACTTAAACGGCGTGTGCAGCTTTGGGCGGCTCTTGCGCACCTCAACGGTCTTTGTGCCATTGGCGATCAGCTCGCACCATTTGGGGCGGATGCTGATAAGTACGGCCTTACTCATTGTGCAGCGCCTCACTTCCCGGGACGATACGATCCCAACAGGCCGCGCACAGTACTTCTTTTACCTCTCGCTGATGAACATGTTCATGCGGGCACGGTTTGTTCTTCGGCTCGTAACCGTAGGTATTCGGGCATCCAAAACACCCGCCAATACAGGTTTCGTCCACCGCGTTCGGATGCTCCAGCGCCAGCAGCTCGCGGAATGTGCAGCCGTGCGACTTCCGCACAAGCATGTCTACCCGAAAAGCGTCCCAATTCGCCGTCGGCACGCCGACATAGTCGCACCACGCGCGTTCCAGCTTCGCGCCATCCGAAGACGACCAGTCCGGAAGGAACACGACGTAGTCCACCGCCTCCATCTCAGCGAAGCAGATGCGCATATAGTCCAGCTTGTCCAGCCCCTCCGGCGCTGTGGCCGGATTGATGACCGTCGCGCCCAGCCGCTCAAGCTGTGCAGCCGCTCGGGCGAATTTTCCCTTATAATCCGGATCCCCGGCGATTTTCCCTGATATATAGATCTTCATGGTTGCCCTCCTTTCAGAGCACTGGGCGAGTTCCCCCGCCCAGTGTACTATCGAATCACTGCATGATGACGACCTTGCCCTGTTCAATCAGGTCTTTCAGGCCGCGCTCGAAATACTCAGCGATGTTGCGTTTCGCTTCCAGACGCCAGATGCCGCCATCCGCCTCGAAAAAGGCGATGCCTTTCTCGCTGTCCACGCGCAGGAGGAATTCGCTTTCCGGCTGCGCGACCTCAAGGAACGTGCGGAACGGCTGCAGTTTGATCCGCGGGCGCACATTAACGACTGCGTTGAGCGCAACGCCCTGCCGCGCCGTTACGGCCTGCGTGACACCATTATCGTTGGTAGACACTGTGTTCTCATCGGACATACGGCTGAGTAGATCCAGCAGATACTCCGTGCCTTCGTTCGGGATGAACAGACTGCGCAGCTCGATCAGCGCAGTTTCTCGGTCACGCCAGCCAGTGCGCATGCCCGGCGCGTCCGCCTGCGCACGATACAGGACGTTGCGGGAGAAGTCCGGCAGATACGTTGTCATTACTTCTACCTTGTTGTAATCCCGGACATGTACCATGATGGTCGTCCCGACCTTTGCGATCTCGGTGCGCACCAGCTTGCAGACAGCATCCAGACCGCTGACGCTGACGGAATCGGGACGATCCACATGCGGCGGGATCCGCGTAAGATTGGCGTCGGAATAGGTCTGCCCATCAATTTCGAAGATTTTGGTTTCTTTCAGGCTCACGATTTTGTCGATCATTTCTGCGAGCATTGTCATATCCTCCTTCGTTATTCGGCTGCCTGCTGGCTGGCCTGCAGCAGATTCAGAATTTTCGGTGCTTCCTGTTCATGCCCGTCCATGCGCATCTGGCCGGGGAGCTGCGGCACCATTTCGGCAACGACCATTTCCCCGTTGCCATCAGTGGTGACGCAAAGCGATGTTGCGACCGGATTGGTCGCTGCGAGCGTGGCCTTGGCAACAACATTCACGCGGATCTGCCGACGGTCATCGTCCGGTGTCAGCTCGATCGTCAGCGTGATCTTGCGCTTTGCGGTTGCTTTGGTGTTGACGTCAAGGATGTTGTCAACACAGCGCTGCATCTCATAGTCCACGCGCTCCTGGAATGCACCCTGCGCCATCTGCAGGATGCTCGCTCTTTGGGTTTCGTGATTCATGGTTGTCCTCCTTTGTTTTTTACATAGCCACCGCATCAGCGAGTGCGGCCATTGTCTCAATTTTCCCGGGCACTGCATACTCCGGGAGGTTCGCTGCCACAACAGCCGCAGCCATCGGCGGGCAAACGGCATTGCCGCATCTGGCTACTTGCTGTGTCTTCGGGTATGGCTTTCCGGCAGCATCATGGTCGATGATGTAATCCGGCGGAAAGCCCATGGCGTTGTACAGCTCCCGAGGCGACAGCATCCGCAAGCCGATATCCGCGATATAGTACAGCACCCCGCCGATTGACAGGAGCAGCAGGTCATCCGTGCCCAGTGCGTAGCCACAGTACCGGTTCAGCAGATCGCGGATCTGCGGCCAATGGTGCAGCCGCTCGGATGTGCCGATTTTACAAAGCACTGCCTTGCAGCAGCCAAACACGCCGCCCGCTGTCTGTGTCGGCAGCGGCTCCGACGGCCGTGTGCCGACTTCGTCCCGCTTGTACTTGACCACGTGGGCAGCGCATACCGCATTGTGGTCGATGGCCGTCACTGTCGGCAGCGGCTCTCCCGCTTTCTCACCGTCCACCCCGCTGTAATACTTGACTACATGTGCAGCAACCACAGCTTCCCGGTCGTGGCTCGTGACCGTATGCATCGGGCTTTACACATCCAACGGCCGGCCGCCGCCGTAATACTCCACCAGATTCGCGCAGGTAAGGCCGTAACGGTTCGAGGCGTCCACCGTGCAGACGGGCTTATCCAGTCCAGCCGCTCGGGCGCTTTCTGTTTTCTCCGTGTGGTACTGGATCAGTGACGGCGATAGCAGCATCTGCCCGCCGCCTCCGCCTGTACGGACTGTGTTCATTGGTTCGGCGGCCGGTGCTCCGACACTGTTGCTGGTGTTCGTCATCGTCAGCGGCGTGAGGACCGGCCGGCAAATGTCACCGGTGTGCTTTGCCGTAATCGTTTTACACGGCTCTTGGCTATCCGTGACGTGCCCACCTCCGGAATGGTTACAATCAACGATGAACGGCGCCCCGGATTTGATCGTGAACTTGTCCACGCCGCGAATAATGCGGCGCATGGTGTTGTCCGCCAGCGGCCGGACGGCGGAAATGCCGTACCGCTCGTGGATTTCATCCTTCGTCGAAAAAATCGAAGGGCACGGCAGCGACCAGTCTATGATCTCCGCGGCGCTGCGCCATGGCAGCAGTTTTCCGCTGCGCACTTCCACGCTGTCTCGCGGGGCGTGTGTGCGCTCCGGCCAGACGATCGCACGTCCGTCGCAGCGGGCAATCAGCACCAGCCGACGTCTGGTCGTCGGCGCACCGTAGTCAGCCGCCACCAGCTCGCGCCATTCCACGGTGTACCCCAGTGCCCGAAGCTGCCCGACGAACTTCTGGAACGTCGTGCCGGCCAGCTTCTTTACCGGCTTTCCTTTGCGCACTGGTCCCCACGTCTGGAACTCTTCAACGTTTTCGAGGATGATGACGCGCGGGCGCACCTTCGCCGCCCAGCGCAAGACGATCCACGCGAGGCCCCGGATTTTGCGGTCAACAAGTGCCGCGCCTTTTGCTTTCGAAAAATGCTTACAGTCCGGCGAAAACCACGCCAGCGCCACCGGCCGCCCTCGACAGACCGTCTCCGGATCCACATCCCAGACAGATGCCTGGTAATGCTCCGTGTACGGATGGTTCGCTTCGTGCATCCGGATCGCTGCCGGGTCGTGATTGATCGCCGCATTGACGATTCGCCCCAGCGCCAGCTCAATTCCCGTGGACGCGCCGCCGCCACCGGCAAAGCTGTCAACGATGATCTCGCCGTCAAGTGTCTCCTGTGTGCGCAGCATCATGCATCCTCCCCCGCGCCGAGTGCGAGCTGCCCGGCGGCATACAGCTCGTACACCGTCCGGCCGCGATCATCTGCCATATACGGCAGGAAGATCTGCTGCATCGGCACATCACAGGATTCGATCAGCGCCATTTGTGCCAGCACCCAGTCGCGCACGTTCCGCCACGCGGTCATTTCTGCCTGCTCTCGGTCGGCCTTGATCTTCTGCGCCGCGAACACTCGCAGCGTTCCGTCTACGGCCGCCGGCAGGCGGAAGCCACGCGGCCCAACCGGCGTGTCGATCCCAAACGCGATCGCCTGCGGCTTGCCATTATCGTAGTCAATCATGATCTTGGTGGCGCCGTGGCGTGCAAGCGCGCCTTGGATTTCCCCGATGGACGTATATACGTCCACTTTCGTCGTATAGTTTTTGATTGCCATGTGCCCACCTCACTCCGGATCGCCGAGAAACCGGATCACGCCCTGACGCAGCTGCACCCGGTACGGCTCCAGCTCCTCGGCCGTCATGTACTTATGGCCGAAATGCTCCTTCATCCGCCACCAGACTTCCCACGGCACGCGATAGACCGCGCGGCCGCGCAGACACACCAGCACAAAGACCAGTGCGCCCTTCTGGGCGTGCGACTGCATGGCATATGCCTGCTCGTGCGTCACCGCGCTCTGCAGGATGCGGTCTTTGTCCGTGGCCTTGGCTTCAAATACAACGCTGCGGCCGCCGTCGATCGTGCCCTGAAAATCCGGCTGCGCCTGCTTGGTGAAAACCGCCTCAAACGACCAGCAGCCGCTCGCGTTCTGGTGCCGGCCGGAAATGACCTTGATTGGCTCTGGCGTCTTGTCGATCTCCGCGATGCCATACGCCCGGTAATACGCGCAGGCCGTGATGATCTGCGCCTCGAAGCCCTCTCCGGTCGCGCGGCTGATACTCCCCTGTGCCTGGCGCGCTGGGCTTTTGTCCTCCTCGGCGTGGAAAAACTGCAGCGCCTTTTCATACGCCACAGGATCCAGCTTGCGCGCCGCCTGTTTCTGATAGCGCGGCGGCAGGCTGTCCATACGAATTCCCATTGTGTGCGCTCCTTCCTATGCGGTGTCTTTGATCTCGTAATACTCCTGCCACGGCCAGCCGCTCAGCTCATGCCAGCCGCTCTTATACTCAGACCCATCGTCAAAGCGATATAGATGCATACCCCGTCTGGCCTTCGGCTCTTTTCGCCACGTCTCTGCCTTGGCCACCTGATAGCGGATCTCCGGCTTTGCCATGCCGGCGCTGCAGGTATACCGCCGGCGGCGGATGCCCTGCTCGCGGCAGCGGCGCATGGTGGAGCGTGATTCCTTGATGAGGTAGGACGCGAGCTTTGCGTGGTTCTTGCGGTCATCGAGCATCTGGAAGCTGATAGACCCCGCGCCATTGGTCACCTTTGTCCATGCGGCAGCGATGATCTGCGCATCGAAGCGCGGCAGAATGATGTGATGATGCACGTTCGTCATGTGCTTGGTTTCGAGCACGGCGATGTATTTCAGGCGCTTGCCCGCTTTGGCGTACGCCTTGCGCACCTCTCGCAGTAACGCTGCCCGGTCCCGCTCGGCCTGTTCCAGCGTGACATGCTTGCACCAGTAGTGCAGCACCAGATGGAAGTCACCGTAATGGTAGTTGCAGTTGATGAGCCAGCGCAGATGCTCCTCGGCCACGCGCTCGTTGATGCGCTCCTGACACTTGGAGGTCTCCTTCTCGGATGATCGCTTGCGCGGCTTGACTTCCTTGCTGTGCACACGGGATGAATACATCTTGCGGTGCTCGACCGTTTCCCCGCACACGACGGTGCGATGTACATACGGCATGATTGCCTCCCTGTCTGTCTCCGGTCGAGTTAGTAATTGGTCTTACCGAAGCTGAAAACGCCTTGCGGCGTCAGCGTTTTTCGGCTTGCAGGGCGGGCAACTGTATGCTATAATGTATATAGTGTAGCGCGCCCTGCGCTATTGGGTTTTCACCGCCTGCGGGTTTGACGATCTTCGCAGGCGGTGTCTTTTTATGTCTCCGGCGGCGCCCACATGACGCGCGCCCCGTGGACGACTTCCTGCCATGGGACGCCCCACAGCTCCGCCGCGCACTGGATCGCCGCGAACGGCGACGCGCACGGCACGGTCACGGCCTCGCGCCCCGGATACACTACCCGGGCGCGGCCACGCGCTGCCCAGCGGTCATGCCGGCGGCGCTTGTCCAGCTCGGCCGGCGACATATAATAGACGACCTCCGGGCGCTTCATGCGACGCCCAGTGCCGTGAAGATCACGTGCATGACCCAGCCGAACAGGCACCCAACGGCCAGAAACGTCACGGCCATGATGGCGTCCTCTGTCGCACCGACGATTAAGCGGCGCACCTTCGCCTTGGCGCGCGGATCTCCGAACACCTTCATTCGTCGTCGCCCCCCTCTGCCGTTCGGTACAGCATCTGCATGTTGTTCGCGCAGATAGCGCACATCGGCACGTCGTGGATATGCCGGACGCCGTCCACACTTCCGCAAAACGCACAGCCCGGCGCATACTTGCGCAGGATGATGTTGTCCGCGTCTGTATAGATCTCCATGGGATCTCCCGTCCGGATGCCCATCGTCTGGCGCAGCTCCTTCGGCAGCACGATGCGGCCGAGGTCATCGACCCTCCTGATGATTCCTGTTGCTTTCATTGGTTTCTCCTTTCTCATTACTGATATTTGATCGCTGCGCGCAGGGTGTCGATGGGGATATCCAACCCCCGCCCGAGCGCGAGCAGGTCGTTAATGGTCATGCCGCCGATGTTCTGCAGCCGGTTCGCCGCCGTCTGGCGGCAGCAGCCGATCAGGGTCTCCGGCTTGACGCCCTGCACCCGGATCTGACCATATAGCAGCGTCTGCAGCTGGTCATAGCGGCTCGTGCGCTTCCTCAGTTTTGGCATATGTACCTCTCTCCTTTTCTTGCCTGTTCCTCCTCGCACGTGGTAGAATCACAGCGAAGGAGGAATTTTTATGGATATTCTTGAATTGCAATATGAAATGCTCTCGCGCTTGAGCTCGCAGTGCGGCAGTTTGAATCTGAATGACTTCCAGCTTGAAACCGGAGAATCGGCAACAGACATCGAAGCAGCCGCTCGCGGGCTGTGGCATCACGTTCCCCAGCTCGTAACCGTCAGCGGTATGAAAGCAGATACCATTTCCATCACCGACGAAGGCCGGCTGGCTTTAGCCGCCATGAATCAGGAACTCGACGAAAAGGCCGAGCGCAAAAAACAGCAGTCCTTTCAAAACAAGCTGTCCGTAGCAAACATACTTGTACCGTTTGTAACGTTTTTCCTCGGCGTCATGGTCGAACATTGGTCTGGGCTTGTTGACTTGGTTATCCGTCTTTTTCACTGAATCACCCCCCGCCAAACAGCGGATGTTTGTTATTGCAGAATAGTTCTGTTAAACCTTACTGCTTTAGCAAAAAAATATCATCAATGCCTACATGATAAATGCTGCACAGCTGAGCAAGTTTATTTGCGGTCGGATATGTCTTGCCCTGTTCCCAATTGCTAATCGTGGAAACGTTGACATTCAGGCGCTTTGCAACGCATTTCTGCGTAAGGCCACTATTAATCCTCGCCGCCTTCAAAGACAACTTCATATCTTCACCCCCTTCTCGTGAGTTCTGTTTAACCTTACCACTTGATTTCAGAATTGTCAATAGTTTAAACCGAACTTTTTCCGTTTTATATTGACTTTTTTCAGGTTTAAGCGTACATTATGTAACTGAAATGAGGTGCTGCCCTTGAACAGCGAAATATTCTACGATAAAAAAATCTTCGCAGAGAACCTTTGCCGTCTCATGAAAGAGAGCGGCGAAAGACAGACCGACATTGCAAAGCTGTTAAAAGTAAGCAAGTCTACTGTATCAGAATACTGCAAGGGGCAACAAATGCCCCGTATGGACAAAATCGAAATGCTCTCTATTCACTTCGGAGTCTCTAAGTCCGAACTACTTGAATCAAGCGAGCTTACAGGCTCAACTTCGCCAAAGGATGCGCAACGGCCAGAGCGCAAAAACGTCGTCCGCATTGCCGGCCGTGATGGCAGCTTCATCGAAAAAAATTTGAGCGACGAACAAGTCGCCGCTCTGAAAACACTCATTGACCAACTCCCGGAAGCCGATGACCTTTGACATCACATACGAAACGAGCTGATTCCAAATGACAATCGGGGAAAAAATCAGGGCCTCACGCGAATCTGTTGGTCTCACGCAGGAAGAGCTCGCCTCTATGTGTGGGACAACCAAACAGACAATCTACAAATACGAAATTGGAAAAGTGGTCAACATCCCGCTTGACCGATTGGAAACAATAGCGGATGCCATCGGCGTCTCACCAGCATATTTAGCCGGATGGGGAACAAGCACCAGCAACAGTGCAGCCGCTCGCGGCAATGGAATTGGAGATAGAATCCGAAGCTGCAGGCTGCAACTCGAACTGACCCAAACACAGCTTGGCTCTCTACTCGGCGTAAAAAAGAACGCAGTAAGCAAGTGGGAATGTGGGCGTGTCAGCGATATTCCTTTATCCAAAATTAGAGCCATGGCAGATTTGTTCCACGTCCCGGTTTCATACCTGGCCGACGATTCGATGAGCGCTCCAACCACTCTAAAGCCAGCTAATACAAGCCCGAACTTGATTCGACTTACTTACGGCGGAGCAACCACTGAAAAAGCACTAAGCAGTGAACAAGCACTCGCTCTGAAAATGATTATCGACCAGTTCCCGGAAGCCGATGACCTCTGATATAATCTGCAAACTGATCGTATACCAGCCGCTCGAGCGGTGAGGTCAAAAAACGCTGCCGCCGGTAAAGCTCCTGCATGCGCGTCCAACGGAATTCGGCAGCCGCTCGGCTGATGTCGCACAGCCGTTCGATATCCTCTGCCGACTGCACACCGCAGCCCCACAACACGCACGCTGGCGCTAACAGCCTAGATGCAAACACATTGGCCGCCTGCTCGATGGGGTTGTCACCCGGCTCCGGCTCTCGGCACACGAGGTCATACCGGCCGACGTGGCCGAGGATGATGTGCCCCAGCTCATGCGCGCAGGTAAAGCGCTGCCGCGCCGGGATCGCCAGGCTGGACACCATGATCGTTGGTGTGCCGCCGATGATGGACGACATACCGTCGTTATTGTCCCGCTCGGCCGGCGTATACCGCCGCACGGATACACCCAGCGACCCGCACACGCCGCTGATCCTGACCGGCAGCTCCGTCACCTTGCAGTCGATCAGAATGCGCCATGATGCATCGCGCGCGTCTTTGTAGTCTTGATAGTTCACCTTTCATCGCCTCCGCGCTCTTATTATGCGCAGAGGCGGCAGTGTAGCACAGTCCCTTTTATCGTACAGAGAAGAAAGAATAGACATTCCGACCACAAAATGATAGAATTGTCGTAATCCGCCTTAGGGCGAGAAAAACGAGAGGATGAATGTCTATGAAAAAATGGTATCAATGGTGGAGCTTTCTCGTAACTGTTTTCCTCTGGTTTGTCGGCCCAATCATACTGGTCATTCTAGCCGCCATCGTGCCGTTCGCTGCTGCACCCGCTATTTATAGTGTCATGCTCGTTTCCGGTATTGGCACAGCAGTGTGGTTTGTCTGCGATATTGTGAAAACGAAGAAGGCCGCAAATGCCGCGCGGCACGCATCCAAACAGCAAGCCAAGGTTGAACCAGCTGCGCAAGAACCAGCACGCAGCGCTCCCGTCTTGGCGGAAGCCGCAGCGCCAGTAAAGGCAGAAGCGCACAAAGCGCCCAAGCCGCAGGAAGCCGCTCAGGCCGCACCGAAGCCACGTCCGGTGTTTGAAACGCACAAAGTTGCCGGCGTAAATTACCGCGTCGATAATCTCATGCAGCTGGCTTCGGAGAACCCTGAATATCATATGTCCAAAACCGAACTGATTGAGTCCGGCATGGACGGTCAATATATCTACCGATACGACTTTTTGAGTCAGCCGGTCGAACTGATAGACGAACCGGATAACCCCTATGACTCGAAAGCAATTAAGGTCGTTGTTGCCGGGCAACACATCGGGTATATCAAGCGCGGCAGCACCGGCCGCATTCGCAACCTGCGCAAATCTGACCGGCTCATCAAAGTTTATGCCGAAATCGGCGGAGGACCGTATAAATATCTCCGCTATGACGAGGACGGCGATATGATGCCGAAGTACAAGCTCGAAAAGGATACGCGCAACTACTTCGCCAGCCTTGAGTTCTACCTTCGCCCGGATGGTGAATGAGGTTCCGCACGTATGCAGCCTGAAATCTATAGCGTCATGTACCGCATGGTCCACAAATACGGCTGGAGCTGGAAGCTCGCCTGCGGCGTCCTCAACCGCCGGTTCGGCACGAACTACACCGCTGATGAGCTGAAGGAGCTGTACAGGCGGTATTTCCTGACTAAGGGAGAATGAAGTGCCGCAAGGCAAATCTATGCCAAAAATGTAAACATTTTATTCTATCCGCGAATTTTTTTATCATTTCTATTGATATTATTCTCTAAAAGTAATATTATTGCGCTGAGGTACATAGAATGAAAAGAGAAGAAGTGCTATCCTGGCTATGCAGCATACTCGGTGAACTTCTGTATACTCGTGAATTTTTTCAAGAGCTGGTCGAACTGATTGCCGAAACTGGTATTGAAGGAAAGTTTTTCACTACATTTGTCCGGCAGCTACGAATGCTGACGTTGCTCGGTGCGCAAGCAGTACAGTCTAAAGAGTTTGAATCCATCGGCAACGGCCTGTTCAGTATGCATCTTACAGGCAACGGGTACAACATACGAGTGTTGTATTCGTTCCTGAAAAACCAACAGCCGATTCTTTTGTCATCCTTCTACGAGCGAGGAGGAAAGCGGAAGACCGACTACACCAAGTATATCGAGCCAGCAAAAGCACGCCTCGAAGAAGCCAGAAAGGGAGATAACCATGAAAACGCCTAACACCTACGCACTACTGGATGCGCTTTCAAAATCCATGTCCCCGGCCGCAATCAAGCTCGCAGGACTGCAGGGAGTAATCGCCGCGGAGATTTGCAAAAAACGCTTTGATCTCCACATGAATCAAAAAGAATTCGCCGACTATATGGGCGTGTCTCAAAGCACCGTGTCAAAATGGGAGAAGGGCGAGACAAACTTCACGCTCAATACACTTTCCCAGATCGCTGATAAGCTGCAAATTCCAATGCAATGCCCGTTTGTCACTACTGCTCCGCCGCACTATAATCAGGGGCAAATCATTCGTTTTGACGATTACAGACCGTGCGAATGGCACACTGAATCTTCCGAAGTCGCAGAGTTTAAAACTCTGGATGACGCGGATGAATTGATGCAAATGTAATAATGGAGGTAGCTATGTATCAGTACGCAAACGGCTTTAGCTGTGCTCTCAGCGGAAATGGCAACGAATTTGTGCTTTGCTTCGCACAACAGTGTCCCAGTTTCGACAGCACAGATAAACTCGGCAAAATCACTAAAGAGCCTGTCGCCTCTCTCATTATGAGCGCCGACAAGGCCAAAGAGCTTGCACGCGCTATCGAAACGCTTTGCAGCGCCGTCCTGCCAGGTGAAGATGCAATTCCCACGGTACCGGATATCAAATAAGAATTGCCCCGGTGCAACGCACCGGGGTTAATATATTTCACCGTTAAAGGAGAATCTGCTATGAAGATCCCTGAGCCGCGAAAATTGAAAAGTGGAACATGGTTTATCCAGATGCGGCTCGGCGGCGAGAGCATACCGGTCTCCGCCCCGACGCGGACAGAGTGCGTCAAACAGGCGGAAAAGATCAAGGCCGACTACCGCAACGGGCAGCGTCTCCCCTGCAAGAGTACGCAAACGCTGGAACAGTGCGTGACGGCATACATCGACGCCAAGCGCGGCGTACTATCGCCATCAACAATTCGGGAATACAAATCCATGGCGCGGAATCGGTTCACCGCGCAAATGAAAAAACCAGTCCGTGAGATCACGAACTGGCAGGCGATTGTGAGCGCCGAGGCAAAAAGCGTGAAACCGAAGACGCTGAAAAATGCGTGGATGATGGTGGCGGCAGCGCTGAAATTCGGCGGGTATGACGTGCCCAAGGTAACGCTGCCGCAAGTGCCGCCGAACGAACGCCAATGGCTCGACCCAGAGCAAATCAGGGTCTTCGTGGCGGACGTTGCAAACGAGCCGTTTGCCATTCCCGCGCTTCTGGCGCTGCACGGCCTCCGCCGCTCGGAGATCATGGCGGTTAACTGGTCGGACATAGACCTGACCGCAAAGACGATCCGCGTATCCGGTGCGGTCGTCATCGGCGAGGATCAGCAGCCGCAGCAAAAGGCATCCAATAAAAACCGATCTTCCACGCGCACAATCCCTATCATGATACCGGAGCTGCTGGCCGCGCTGGAGGCCGTCGAGGACAAGTCCGGGCCGGTCGTGCGCTGTAACCCGAACACGATTTACCACCAGATCAACCGCGTGTGCGCGCGCAATGGGCTGCCGCAGGTCGGAACGCACGGGCTTCGACACAGCTTCGCGTCTCTTGGATATCACCTCGGCGTGCCGGAGCTGGAGATGATGCAGCTCGGCGGATGGGCAGACAACCAGACCATGATACGCATTTATACGCACATCGCAAACGCAGACCGGGTCAAGGCGGAAAACGCTATGGCCGGATTTTTTGCGCAAAATGCTAACGAAAATGCTAACTTCAAGCAAAAAACGTAGTGTTTTCAATGGTTTTGCGATTCTTTTCAGCGGGTTCGATTCCCGTATCCCGCTCCACGAACCGCTGCGGAATCTGCGTCCGCAGCGGTCTTTTTGCGCCCAAAATGTAAACAGCCTGACGCATTTGCATCAGGCTGTTGCATTTTATACCGCGGCGCTCTGCCGGTCGCGGCAGCGATCCCATGCGGAAAAGAGCCGGCAGATGAGCGCCATATAGCCAACGAGTATCAAAAGCGCCGGCAGCTCATACAAAAACGGCACGGGCAGCCACTTCCAGAACAGGTTCAGGATACTGATGTCCACATCCCCGCCGTAGACGAAGAAGTAATTTGCCAGCGGGCAAACCGTGTGCCGCAGCAGAAAATTGACCGCCAGCGCACCGATGCCAAGCAGGAAAAACGTGCCCGCGATGCCGGGAATGTCCCGAAATTGCGGCCGGTAAAAGCCGAGCGTCACGAGACTCAGTCCGCAGACAATGATAAGGATATGCGTGGCGTAGAACCCGAGCATGCGCGGCAGCCAGAGCGAGTAGCCGACAAACGGCGCCTCTGGAAACACGAGTGCCATGAGCGCAGCGAGCGGCGCGACGAAAAACGCGAAGCCGAGCAGCGAGCGCCGCTTCGTGAGGATGCCGATCGGGATGAGGAACATATTGATGTTGCAAAGCTGCATCGGCAGCTCACTGAACCAGTTGAACCGGTCGAGTCCTGACGCCTGCAGAAACTGCATGTCCCGGGACAAAAAGCCCTTGTAGACGAAAAAGCCGATGATGTTCGCCGCGCACAGTGCGATGAGCACAGCACTGCGGCAGCGCTCCGGCTGGCCGCGCAGCAGCACCCACAGCAGCACGACCGCTCCGGCGGCAAGCGCAAGGAGCAGCAGATGGGCAGCGTTAAACGGTCGTATGATCATGGTGAGACCTCCTCTTGGAAAACAGATACGTTGTCAGCGAATACGCGGCCACGGCAAGTGTGCAGCCGGCGATGAGATCCGCCGCGGAATGCTGCTTGACAAACAGCGTGGACAGGCAGATCAAAAGCACCAGCACGAAGGACACCAGCCGCAGTGCTTTGCGCGCGCGCAGCGGTGGCGTGCGAAATGTCACCAGATGCAGCACCAGCGCCTCATAGCAATGCAGGCTCGGAAACACGTTGACCGGCGCGTCATGCGCATAGATGAGCCGGCAAAGCGCCAGAAATACCCCCGTCCCATCCGCCGCGGGGCGAAAGTCGATGCACGTCGGGTAGAGCACAAATACAGCTACGCACAAAAGCGCACCCGAAAACAGCGCCGCCGCCTGCCGGCAGAATACGTCCTTTGCCCGCAGACACGCCCAGAGCATACATCCAGGCACGTAGAAATACCACAGGATGTAAAACACGACGAACACAGGGCAAAACGGGATCCGGTCGTCGAGCGGCAGATGCACGACATGATACCGCAAGCCGAGATGCTGCGTCACAAAATACGCCAGCGCCAGCGCGATCAGGCCAAGCAGCCAGTACACATGTCGGTTTTTTGAAAGCCATGACCGCATCTGCCGTTCCTCCTTTTCGTGTTGCGTGGGGCAGTATAGCATATTGGGGCGCAGATGTGGCGGTTTTGGGGCTTTCTTCACATCTTAAATCGACAAAATGCGCAAAAAGTGCACTGCAATGCCCCGAGATCACGGATCTCGGGGCATTGCAGTCATTTACTTTTACAGCAGACGGATGCCGGCCTTTTCGCAGGCGGCGGTGGTCTCCTCGTCCCAGACGGACGCCTGCACCTCGCCGACGTGCGCCTTTCCGAGCAGCAGCATGGACAGGCGCGACTGGCCGATGCCGCCGCCGATCGTCAGCGGCAGCTCCCCTGCCAGCAGCATTTTGTGATAGGTCAGCTTGCGGCGGTCATCGCAGCCGGAGATGGTCAGCTGGCGGTCGAGGCTCTCGGGATCGACGCGGATGCCCATGGACGAGAGCTCAAACGCGCAGCCGAGCAGGTCATTCCAGAACAGGATATCCCCGTTCATCGTCCAGTCGTCATAGTCCGGCGAGCGGCCGTCATGCGGCTTGCCGGAGCGCAGTGCGCCGCCGATGCCGATGACGAACGTCGTATGGTGCTCGCGCACGAAAGCATGCTCGCGCTCCTTCGACGTGAGGTCCGGATAGCGATCCTCGAGCTCCTGCGCGGTGACGAACGTGACCTGACGCTCCAGCTGCGGCAGCACCTGAAGCTGCGGATAGATCGCGCGCATGGTGCGCTGCGTCTCACAGACGGCAGCGACGATGTCCATGACCGTGGACTTGAGATAGTCCAGATTGCGGTCGCGGCGCTCGATGACCTTCTCCCAGTCCCACTGATCAACGTAGACGGAGTGGAGATTATCGAGCACATCCTCGTCGCGGCGGATGGCGTTCATGTCGGTATAGAGACCCTTTCCGGGATAGAAGTCGTAGCGGTAGAGCGCCATGCGCTTCCACTTGGCGAGGGACTGCACGACCTGCGCCTCCTTGCCGGTCTGCAGGATATCGAACGAGACCGGACGCTCATAGCCGTTGAGGTTGTCGTTCAGGCCGCTGGACTCCTCGAGAAACAGCGGCGCGGACACGCGAAACAGGTTCAGGTTCGCGGCGAGCTGATCCTCAAACAGACGCTTGAGCAGGCCGATGGCCTTTTGCGTATCGTAAACGCCGAGCAGGCTCTTGTAGCCCTCAGGGATGTAGGTATTCATGCCGGTTACTTTTCCTCGCTTTCTGTGAGCAAACGCACGAGTGCCTGATAGACATCCTCCGCGTGTGCCTTAAAATAGTGCTCCATCGTGCGCGCCTGCGCCTCGTCAGCTGCCAGGAGCTGCATGGAGACGATCTGCCCGATGCCGTCCGAGAGTGCGAGGTGTACATTGCACCCGCCCTCCGGCGTGTTCGTATGCTGCGCGACGATCATGGCGGCGCGGCGCATCTGCTCGGCGATCGGCTCGGTGACGCGGTCGGCCTTCATGCGCACAGAGTACGGCAGGCTGCTTGCGACCTCATTGACGTTGCGGCTGCCCTTTTCCGTGATACGGTACTTGCCGCCCTCCTCCGTAATGTGCGCGGTATCCACCAATTCCGCAAGGCAGTCGGAGTAGTCGAAATAGCCGATGCCGTTGTCGCAGAAAACAAGATCGGACAGCGTCTGCCCATCGACAGCCGCGGGCAAATGATTCAAAATGTAGAGAATCAGGATCTTGATGTCCAATTTCTCATGGATAAATCCGAGACCTTCCATGACGCACCTCTCACTTGGCATAATAAATAATTATAACGCACAAAGCCTTTTGTGTAAAGGTTTTTCCAACCGAATCACATCAAAAACCCGGATGCATACACTGTTACTGAAGCGTGCTTCAATCTGATGCCAGGAGGTTTTGAAATGGCAGACAAAGTTGTACCGGGACCGGTCGAGGGCAGCGCCGCTGTCCGGGAGGCGGTTTGCATCCATACGCGCAAGATCTTTGACGCCTGCCGCGATAAGGACTGTGTGGAGGACCTGCGGGTGTATCCGACGGTGTCCTCGCAGACAAAACTCGACAGCGCCCTGAGTGTGCGCCCGCGCAGCGCCGAGCTGCTGTGCGCCGACGTGCGCGTCAAGGAGATCACCTTCAACAAAGGCTACTATACGGTGGACGTGACATACTTCTACCGCGTGCGCGGCGAGACGTTCCCCGGCTGCGAGCCGGTGAGCGGCCTTGCGATCTTCGACAAGCGCGTCATGCTCTTCGGCAGTCAGGCGAGCGTGAAGATGTTCGCTTCCGACGGCGGCGGCTGTGCGCCGTGCGAGGAGGGGCTGCCGGTCGGTGTGGTCGAATCGGTCGACCCGATTGCGCTGCACATGAAGCTCGTCGACTGTACCGCTTCCGGGGAGACAGACCCCGAACCGCACGCAATCCCGCAGGCGATCCTCGATGCGATGGGTGAGGCGCTCTCGCTCACCTGCAGCGGCAAGAAGCTGCTCGTGACACTCGGGCAGTTCTCGATCATCCGGCTCGAACGTGACACGCAGCTGCTCATCCCGGCATACGACTACTGCATGCCGGACAAAGCGTGTCAGGGCTCGAGCGAAGACGACCCGTGCTCGATGTTCAGCCGTATCCACTTCCCCATCGACGAGTTCTTCCCGCCGGACTGCATCACGCCGGACGCCGACTACCGCAGTCTGCTGTAAGGCCGCGGGCGGCAGAAAAAATCCCATCGGTTTGCGCCGATGGGATTTTAAAGTCTGTCAAAAAGTAATACTTTTTGACAAAGGGGCTTGCGGCCTGACTGCAGCGCACTCACTGTCGCCAAAGGCGACAGCTCGCACGTTTGCAGGCCGAGAAGTATTTTCCCCGACGCACATGTCGCCGGAGAAAATGATCGGACTTTCTTTCGCCGCTGCGGCGGCGAAACTCTGCGAGGCTTTTGGCAAGCTGAAAATCCCATCGGTTTGCGCCGATGGGATTTTACTTTCATTTCTTATGCACGACCTCGCCGGTAGACTTGAGGATGCTGTCGGCAGGGATGACGCCGCGCACACACGACACCGGATAGATGTTCGAGTGGCGGCCGATGACCGTGCCGGGGTTGAGCACGCTGTTGCAGCCGACCTCAACATAGTCGCCGAGGATGGCGCCGACCTTCTTGCGGCCGGTCTCGATGCGCTCTGCCCCGTTTTTGATGACGACGAGCGTCTTGTCGCTCTTGACGTTCGACGTGATCGAGCCCGCGCCCATATGGGCCTTATAGCCGAGGATGGAATCACCGACGTAGTTGAAGTGCGGCGTCTGGACGTTGTCGAACAGGACGACGTTTTTCAGCTCACAGGAGTTGCCGACGACGGCGTTTTTGCCGACGATGGCATTGCCGCGGATAAACGCGCACTGGCGCAGCTCCGCACCGTGGTCGATGATGCAGGGGCCGGCAATATAGGCGCTGTCAAAGATCTTGGCATCGCGCGCAATCCAGATGTTCTCGCCGCGCTGCTCATACTCGTCCGTCGGAAGCGTGGGGCCGAGCTGAAGAATGAAATCCCCGATGTCCGCCAGCGCCTCCCACGGATAGGTCTTGCCCGCAAACAGCGGCGCTGCGATCGTTTTGCTCAGATCGAGCAGGTCTTGAATCGTCATCATATCAGCGCACCCGGATCAGATGTCCGCTCTTGCGCATGACATCGATCACATACGCAACGTTTTCCTCGCACAGCTCGTGCGTGCCCGCCTCGACCATGACGCGCAGCACAGGCTCGGTGCCGCTCTTGCGCAGGAGGATGCGGCCCTCATCGCCGAGACGCTCAGTCACCGTCTGCACCGCCGCAACGACGGCGGGGGCGCTGAGCGTGGCGTCCTTATCGTCGACCTCCACGTTCGTGAGCTGCTGCGGATATTCGCGCACGGGCGCAGCCAGTTCGGAGAGCGCCTTTTTGCGGTCGAGCATGACCTGCATGAGCTTGATGGCTGTAAGCAAGCCGTCGCCGGTATTGGCGTACTTGCCGAAAATGATGTGGCCGGACTGCTCGCCGCCGATCAGATGGCCGTTGGCGCGCATATTCTCCGCGACGTACTTATCGCCGACATCGGTCTTTTCATAGCCGATGCCCGCCGCATCGAGCGCCTTGTACAGGCCGAGGTTGGACATGACCGTCGTGACGACCTTGGAATTGCCGAAGCGGCCCTCCGTCTGCATATTACGCGCGCAGACGTAGAGGATCTTGTCACCGTTGACGACCGAGCCGTTTTCATCTACGGCCAGGCAGCGGTCGGCGTCGCCGTCGAAGGCAAAGCCCACATCCAGCCCGTTGAGACGGACGTGCTTTTGCAGGTTCTCGATGTGCGTCGAGCCGCAGTCACAGTTGATGTTCGTGCCGTCGGGCGTGTTGCCGATCACATAGGTGTCCGCGCCGAGTGCATCAAAGATGTTCTTGGCCATCATCCACGTGCTGCCGTTGGCGCAGTCAAGACCGACCTTCATGCCCTTGTACGAGTGCGTGGACAGGCTGATAAGATAGCCGATATAGCGGTTGCGGCCGGCGGAATAGTCCTGCGTACGGCCGATGTTCGCCCCCGTGGCAAACGGGATCTCCTGATCACCGTCGAGATACGCCTCGATCTCATCGATGACACTCTGCTCCATCTTCTCGCCGGCGCTGTTGAGCAGCTTGATGCCGTTGTCCTTGTAGGGGTTGTGGCTGGCGCTGATCATGATGCCGCAGTCAAAATCGTCCGAGCGGACGATATACGATACGCTCGGCGTCGTCGTGACGTGCATAAGATAGGCGTCCGCGCCCGAGGCCGTCAGGCCGGCGGACAGGGCATTTTCGAACATATAGCTGGATCTGCGGGTATCTTTGCCGATCACGACCGAGCACTTGTGCTCCCGGCCGTAATACCAGCCGAGAAACCGGCCGATCCGGTAGGCGTGTTCCACGGTCAGGTCAACGTTGGCCTCGCCGCGGAAGCCGTCGGTACCGAAATATTTGGACATGAATGCTTTCCTCCGATCAAAATCACCCGCAAAATACAGCAGGCAACTATTTATTATAACTGCGCAGCAGCGGCTTCGTCAAGATAAACCTCAACATCCGTGTGCAGCTGCAGGAATGACGCGGGGGTAAATGTCTCCGGGCGGCCGGTGAGCGTGGCGTTGACCGCCTTCGCGCAGCGCGCGCCGAAGGCGACAAGCACGATCTTTTTCGCGCCGAGGATCGTATGGATGCCGATCGTGATGCCCTGCTCCGGCGTCTGCTCAAGCGAACCGAAGGCCGGGGCCGCGGCCTCACGCGTGACCTCCGCGAGCTTTGCGATGTGCGTCTTTTCGCCAAAGCCGGCGCCCGGCTCGTTGAACGCGACATGACCGCGCTCACCCAGACCGAGGATCACAAGATCGAGCCCTCCGGCTGCCTGAATGGTAGCGTCGTAATCCGCCGCGTGCTCGGCGTCCGCGTCCGGATCCGGCGCGTGCACGGCCGCAAACGGCTTTGCCGCCGTGAGCGTCTGAAACGCCGCACCCACCGCGTGCACGCCCTTACCGGCCGCACCGCAGTATTCACACGCCTGAAAGAGCGTCGCTTTGTCAAAGGCGAGGTCGCTCTTTGCAAGTGCGCCGAGCACTTCCTCCGGAAGATCCACTACCGAGACGGCAATGTTCGCCTCCGGCTTGTGCGCGAGCACATCCGCGACCAGCGCAGTCAGCTCTTTTGTAACATTCTGTTTTGTTCCGATGATCGTTTTCATGGTTTGTTACCTCCCATACCGTCATCGCGGCCGCACTCAGAGCGTGACCGTGCCGTCAAACACAAAGGCCGCAGGGCCGGTCATATACAGCAGGTTCTGCGACCGATCCCACGCGATGTGAAGCTTGCCGCCGCGCAGGAGCACATCCGCCTCGTCACCGCACTTACCCAGCCGCGCCGTTACCGCCAGCGCCGCCGTTGCGCCCGTGCCGCAGGCGAGTGTCTCTCCGCTGCCGCGCTCCCACACGCGCACACGCAGCGTGTGGTCGTCCACGACCTCGACAAACTCGATATTCGCCCGCGCGGGGAACACTGCATGGTTTTCAAACGCGGGGCCGATGCGCGGGAAATCCAGCGCCATGGCATCGTCCACGTAAGTAACGCAGTGCGGATTGCCGGTGTTGACCGCCGAGACGACCCACGTCTCGCCGAGCACATCGATCGGCTGCTCGAGGAAAGTCTCCCCCGCTGCCGCGACCGGGATCTTCTCCGGCCGAAACTCCGGACTGCCCATGCACACGCGCACAGTCTCGACCGCGCCGTCGGCCACATTCAGCCAGAGCGTCTTGATGCCGGCAAGCGTCTCGATCGTGAGCTCGGTCTTATCCGTCAGACCGCGGTCATAGACATACTTACCCACGCAGCGGATGGCGTTGCCGCACATCTCGGAGCGCGAGCCGTCGGCGTTGTACATATCCATGCAGAAATCTGCGCGCTCCGACGGGCAGATCAGCACGAGCCCGTCGCCGCCGATGCCGAAATGCCGGTCCGACAGCCGGATTGCCGCACGCGACGGATCGGGCACAGTCTCGGTGAAGCAGTTGACATAGATATAGTCATTGCCGCAGCCCTGCATTTTTGTAAACTGCATATGCAGCACCTCCAGTTCGGTATATTTTGCACAAAACGGGCAAACTAACAACACCCGGAAAGGCGGTCATTCTATGGCGATCATTCTCATTCGAACGCTGATCTTATTTCTCTCACTCATCCTGGCCATGCGGCTCATGGGCAAGCGGCAGCTCGGTGAGCTGGAGCTGTCCGAGCTCGTGGTGGCGGTGCTGGTCGCGGACATTGCTTCCATCCCGCTGCAAAACCCGTCCCTGCCGCTGAGCTACGGGCTCATTCCGCTGCTGGTGCTGTTTTGCTGCGAGCTCATCATCTCCGGTCTGACATACCGGAGCGTCAGCCTGCGCAAACTGCTCTACGGGCGGCCGAATCTCATCATCGAGCACGGGCACATCGCACAGCAGGCAATGCACCGCAACCGCTTCACGCTCGACGAGCTGACGCAGGAGCTGCGCAATCAGGGCATTCTTGACATTGCAAGCGTGGAGTATGCCGTGCTGGAGACAAACGGCCGTCTCAACATTATCCTCACGCCGGAGCAGCAGCCGGTCACGGCCGCGCAGATGGGCGTCACGCCGGACGACACCGGCTACTTCTCCATCCTCATCAACAACGGGCGCATCATCGACAAGAATCTCAAGCGCATGGGGCACGACGAGCGCTGGCTGCAAAAGCAGCTGCAGCAGCGCGGCGCGCAGAGCGTTCAAGACGTCTATCTGCTGATGCTCAACGACGCGGGGCAAATCTATTTTTCCGCAAAGGAACCGATATGAAAAAGGAAATCATTGCGTGCGCGCTCCTGCTCACGCTTGCCGCCGGCTGCGTCTGCAACATCCGGTATCTGAACCGGCTCTGCACGCAGCTGGACGACGCCGCAGCGCAGGCGGAAGCATGCTGTGCCGCCCATGACACGGACAGCGCCGCCGAAGCGCTGCGCACGGCGGCCGAACGCTGGCACGCAGCCGAGAGCTATGCCCACTGTATGCTGCCGCATGAGAGCACAGACGCCGTGACAGAAGGATTCTGTCAGGCCGTGTGTGCGCTCGAGAGCGGCGCACCGTCCGCCGCGGCGGACATTGCCCTGCTGCGTCTGCGCATCCAGGGGCTCGCCGACGGGGAGCGCGTCGCGCTCGGCAATGTGTTTTAGCCGCGGTCGTTGAGGAGCTTCGTCAGTTCCTGCATGAAGGTGTCGATGTCCTTAAACTGGCGGTAAACGGAGGCAAAGCGCACGTAGGCGACCTCGTCGATATTCTTGAGGCGCTTCATGACCATCTCGCCGACCTGCTCGGTCGTGATCTCGCGCTCGAGCGCGCTCTGCAGCTCCTGCTCGATCTCGTCGGCGATCTTCTCCAGCACCGGCAGCGGCACCTTGCGCTTGTCGCAGGCGCGCACCATGCCGTTGATGAGCTTGCTCTTATCAAAGCTCTGGCGGCTGCCGTCGCGCTTGATGACGACGAGCGGGAGCGTTTCAATGATCTCATAGGTCGTAAAGCGCTTCTGGCAGGCAAGGCACTCGCGGCGGCGGCGGATGGTTGCACCCTCCTCCGCCGGGCGGGAATCAATGACCTTGCTCTCGGCAAAGCCGCAAAACGGGCATTTCATACGTTGCATCCTCCATGTAATTGGTTTCCGGTTACTTTACATAATTCCGTACAGTACTATATCACAGCCAAACTGCTTTTGCACGAAAAATTTCGCCATATCTGGTGTTTTTCCCATCAGATATGGCGAAACTCTACTAAATGCACAGTTTTTGGAACTCCTCGCGTGACATGAGCGCATTCAGCACCTCGAGCAGCGCATTCGTGCTCAGATGCTCGGGCAGGTCAAGCTGCGCGAGCAGCCGCTGGCGGGCGGCCTTGCTGTCCGCGCCGCCGGTGAGCCCGGCGGCATAGAGATCAGCCTTTGTAATGCACGTGCCCGGTGCCGGCGCATCCTCGCCCTCAATGGTCGCGCCCGCACGGCGCAGCGCCTCGAGCAGCACATCCGGGCGCATTCCCTCTACGCCGAGCTTCCCCTCCTTGGAGGCGGTGCGCTTGCGCCGCTCCTTTCCGGCAATATCCGGGATATAGGCATGCTTGACCTGCGACAGGTCGATGGCGCCGCGCAGGTAGTTGCGGATGACAAAGCCTGCGCCGTCGCTGTCCGTGAGCACGATGATGCCGCGCGTCTCTGCCAGACGGCGCAGCAGCGCCAGTCGCTGCCTGTCATGGAAGATGCCGAAACCGGAGGTCTCGAGGATTGGCGCGTCGACGATCTGCGCGAGGGTATTTTTATCATACCGTCCCTCGACGATGATGGCCTCGCGGATGCGGATCATGCCGCACCTCCCACGGCAATGCGCAGCAGCAGCTCCTTGAGCAGCGCCATATCATCCGCGCCGCTGCTTTTCATGGCGAAGTCCGTCTGCGCGCACAGGCGCACAGCCTCCTCAAGCTGACGGCCGGTGAATTTCCGCGCCGAGCGCAGGAGGTTTTCCGCGATGAAATCATACGGCACACCGAGCATCTCACGCAGCTCGCTCGTGCCGATACCGGCGCGGCGCGCAAGGCGGGCGGCGTAGAGCCTGCGCATCTGCTGACCGATGACGGCGAGCAGGAAGATCGGCGTGTTGGACTTATCGGCCAGCAGGTCTGCGAGGATGCGCATTGCACCGTCATAGTCCTGATTGGCCAGACAGTCGGTCAATTCATACACGACCGCCTCCGGAATGCGCTGCGCCACGGCGAGGATGTCCGCGCGCGTGACCGTATCGCCCTGCGCATAGGCCGCGATCTTGTCGATCTCCGGGATCATGGTGTTCATGAGACCACCGGTAAAGAAGATGAGCTGGCGCGCATCCTCGGGCGAGATGTTTTTCCCGTGCGCGGCAAAGTGCTTGCCGACCCACTGCACGAGCGCAGACTCCCCCTGCGCGGTAAACTGCACGAGCTGTCCGTTCTTTTTGAAGGCCTTGGTCGTCTTCAGGCGTCCGTCCGGCTCAAACGCCGTGTCCATGACGAACACGAGCGTGCAATAGTCCGGCAGGTCGCTGATGACCCGGACGAGCGCCTCGGCTTCTTCCTCGCGGCATTTGTTCGTGTCATAGCCGCGCACCTCGACGAGTGTGCGCTCGCTGAGAAACGGCACGGCGTCGATCGCATCGGCCAGCGCCTGAAAATCGAGCTCAGCGCCGTCAAAGCGGCGGTAGCTGAAATCGTCCTCCCCGCCGGGAATGCAGAGCTTTTTGAGCTGCAGCAGATACTGCTCACGCAGATAATCCTCCCGTCCCCAGAGCAGATACAGGCACCCGGGGCCCTGTTGGCGCAGCGCGCGCAGCTGAACTTTATAGTCTTGAATTTCCTGCTTCTTTTTTCCTTTTGCCATAACGTTTCCTCACGAGAGATGCACCGTGACGTCGCCCATGCGGTCGGTGCGGTAAATGGGTATGTTGTGCGCCTGCAGGCGCGCAAGGGTCTCGGCCGTCGGGTGGCCGTAATTGTTGTAGCCGACGGAGATGATCGCAGCGTCCGGCGCGATGGCGTCGATCCACGCATCGCACGTCGATTTTTTCGAGCCATGGTGGCCGACGAGCAGCAGCTCAATATCCGGATAGGTGCAGTCGGCAAGAAACTTCGCCTCCGCCGCGCTGTCCACGTCACCGGGTATCAGCGTGTCATATGTGCCGATCGACGTCAGCACGATCATACTGCCGTCCTCCCGGCCTGTACAAGGCTCCGGGTACAGGCGCACCGAAATGCCGCCCGCCGTGAGCGTCTGCTCCATATCCACGCGCACGACCGTCGTGCGGTGCTGTGCGGCAAGGGCGAGAATGTCGCTCAAGGGCGCTTTGGTCGTGTCCGCCTCTGCCGGGATCGCAAGCGTCCGCACCGGCAGCCAGTGCATCAGGCGCAGCACGCCGTTAACATGGTCATCATGCGGATGCGTGAGCACAAGCAGGTCCAGACCGCGGTATCCCTGCGCAAGCAGCTTGTGCGCAGCGATGTCTCCCGGATCCTCCACGGTGGAGCGGCCGCCGCAATCGACCATCACGCAGCTGCGTCCGCTCGAAAAGACGACGCTCTGCCCCTGACTGACGTCGAGCGCCGTGACTGTTGACATGTGCCGCAGCTGCACGGCGTTGACCGTCAGCACCGTGCACAGCGCCAGTACGCTGCACGCAGCCGGAACCCAGCGATGTATGCTCCGGCGGCGAGAGATGACCCACGCCGCGCCGAACACGCCATACGTAAACACGAGCCACCAGGCGACGCTGCGGCTGCCGGTAAAGAGCACCGCGCCCGGAAGCTTGGAGAGCAGCTTTGCCACGGCGAGGATATAGCGCAGCGGCCACGCCGTCACCCAAGCGGCAGCCATGCCGCCCCACGCCCAGAAGAGGCCGAGCAGCGATGCCAGATAGCAGCCGATGAACGCCGCCGGCAGCAGCCACAGGATCAGCAGGTTCGTGACCGGCGCGATGAGCGAAATGTTGCCGAAATGCAGCGCCGTGAGCGGCACGGTGAACACCATCGCGCCGACGGAGCTCGCCGTTGTGGCAATGAAGAAGGTGCGCACCCTGCGCCGCGGGCGCGAGAGCTTCATCCCCGCGGGCAGCAGCCGGTCGCTGAGCGCGCGGTGCAGCGCGCCGGACACGCAAAAGAGTCCCGCCATCGACGCAAACGAGAGCTGCAGGCTGACGCTTCCGGCGGCGAAGGGATTCGCCGCAAGCAAGACCGCCAGCGCCGTCAGCAGCGATGTCGGCGGGTCATTCTCTCGCCCGAGCAGCGGCGCAAGCAGCACCAGCGCCGTCATAAACGTCGCGCGCAGCACCGAAGGACTGCCGCCCGCCATGACCGTGAACACGATCATCAGCGGCAGACCGATGACAGCGGTCGTGCGCCGGTTTCCGGTAAAGAGGCGCAAAAAGCCCAGCAGAAACGCCAGATGCAGACCTGAGACCGCGACCGTGTGCATGATGCCGGTCGTGCTCAGCGGGATGTCGAGGTTCTGCGCGTAGAGCGCGGTCTTATCGCCGAGCATGAGCGCCTGCGCAAACGGCAGCACGTCCGCCGGGAACGCCGCCTGTGCGCTCACCTTGAGCGCATGGGCAACTGTTTTCGGCCAGTAGAGACGGCTGTGTGCCCAGACACCGGTATGTACAAGCGACCCCTCCTTAATGTTGCCGATAAGATAGATTCCCTTGGAGATATAGGCGTCCGTCTCCGCTCCATAGCGCTGTGTGGATGGGCGAAGCTTCACCTCCGCCGTGATCTCATCGCCGGGGCGCAGCGCTGCCGCTTCCGCGTCGGAGACATAGAGCCTCGCTTTGCACGACGGCACGTCCGGGCTCGTGAGCAGCACGGTCAGCCCGCAGCTGTGCTCATACGCAGCCGGGTACTCCGTTACCCGGCCGGCGAGCGTCTGCAGCTCGTCCGGGACGGCCTCGGCCGGCGTCAGCCGCGCGGCCGAAGCCGCGGCATACCACCCGAAGCCGATCGCCGCCGACAGCAGCGCCAGCATCACGCGGCGGCGCGGCGCGCCCGGGAGCAGCAGCGCCGTGAGCGCAAGCACGACCGCTGCCAGCGCCGCAGGAAGCGCCCAGTGCCCCGGCAGCAGAAAGTGCGCCAGAAAGATCGCAGCCGAAAAACCGCCCGCGCAATATGCCAGCTTTCGCACGCCGTCGCCCCCTCTTTCTCTGCAGACATTATAAACAAAATCGGCGGCCGGAACAAGTCCCGCCGCCGAATTTCGTTTGCTTTACAGCAGTTTCTCGCCCATCGGCGCGCCGCCGAGGACGTGGAAGTGCAGATGATGCACAGTCTGACCGGCATCGTCGCCGCAGTTGGAGATGACACGGTAGCCGCCGGTCAAGCCCTCCTGCGCGGCGAGCTTCGCGATGACCTCAAAGCACTTGGCGACCACGGCGGAGTTATCCGCCGTGATGGACGCGACTGCGTCAATGTGCTGCTTCGGGATCACGAGAAAATGCACCGGCATCTGGGGATTGATGTCACGAAATGCGTAGACATCGTCGTCATTGTACAGGCAGGTGGAAGGAATCTCCCCCGCCGCGATCTTACAAAACAGGCAATCACTCATGATGAAATCCTCCTTACAGTCCCAGTTTTTGCGCTACGAAATCGTCCACGATGGCCAGCGCGTCATCGATCTTGAGCACCTCGCTGCCGCCGCCCATGGCGGAGTCCGGCTTGCCGCCGCCCTTACCGCCGGCGACCGCCGACACCGCGCGCACCAGATCGCCCGCACGGATGCCCCTGGCAACGGCATTCTTGCCGCAGACGGCAACGAACGTCACCTTGCTCTCCGTCGCCGTGGCGAGCACCGCGACCGTGTCCGGGTCTTTGTCGCGCAGGAAATCGCCGAGCTTGCGCAGATCGCCGGCCTCAAGATCGGTGCGCGTGGTCGTGATGACCTTGATGCCGCCGATGTTCTTCGAGGCGTAGAGGAAGCGCTCCACGTCACTGTGCAGGATCTTCTCCTTCATGCGCTCAACGCTCTGGCGCGCCTCCTTGAGCTCCGCAGTGAAGCTCTTGGCCTTGGCGAGAATGTCCACCGGCTTCGCGTGCAGCACCTCGGCCGCAGCGTACAGGCGGCGGTTGACCGCCTCCATCTCGTGCAGGTAGGCCTTGCCGGTGATCGCCTCGATGCGGCGCACGCCGGATGCGACCGAGCTCTCACCCGTGATGCGGAACGGTCCGACCTTTGCGGTGTTGTCCACGTGCGTGCCGCCGCAGAGCTCTACGGACTTGCCGCCCATGTTCACGACGCGCACAACGTCGCCGTACTTCTCGCTGAAGAGCGCCGTGGCACCGGCGGCCTTCGCCTGCTCCATGGTCATCTCGGACACGGTGACATCCATGCCGTCGAGGATCCAGTCGCTGACGATCTCGTTGATGCGCTGCAGCTCATCGGGCGTGACAGCCGAAAAATGCGTCAGGTCAAAGCGCAGGCGGTCCGGCTCGACGAGCGAGCCTGCCTGATGCACATGGTCACCCAGCACCTCGCGCAGCGCGGCCTGCAGCAGATGCGTGGCCGAGTGCGCGCGCATGATCGCCTTGCGGCGGTCAACATCGATGCGCGCCGTGACGGTCTGCTCGACCTGCAGTCGGCCGGAGCGCAGCACACCGTGGTGCAGGAACTTGCCGGCCTTGTCCTTCTGGACATCCGTCACCTCAAAGAGCGCACCGTCGGCTGCAATGACGCCGTGGTCGGCCACCTGACCGCCCATCTCGGCGTAAAACGGCGTGCAGTCGAGCACGAGCACGCCCTGCTTGCCGGCATCGATCTCCGAGCAGACCTCACCGTCGCAGACGATGGCGAGGATCGTGCCCTGATCCTCCGCACGGTCATAGCCGGTGAACTGCGTCGGCGTCGGGTCGAGGCCGAGATCCACACCGGCCCACGCCAGATCGCCGAGCGCCTCGCGCGCTTTTCTCGCGCGCACGCGCTGCTGCTCCATGAGCTCGCGGAACGCATCCTCGTCCACGGTCATGTCCTGCTCCTGCACCATCTCGCGGGTCAGGTCGATCGGGAAACCGTAGGTGTCATAGAGCTTGAACGCATCCGCGCCGGAGAACACGCGCTCGCCCTTGGCCTTGTGCTCGGCGAGCAGGTCGGAGAAGATGTGCATGCCGGCATCGATGGTCTTGGCGAAATTCTCCTCCTCGTTGCGGATGACGCGGGTGATATACGCCTGCTTCTCGCGCAGCTCTGGATACTGGCACTCGTTTTCGTGCACAACCACATCCACAACCTGATACAAAAACGGCTCGTTGACGCCGAGGAGCTTGCCGTGGCGCGCAGCGCGGCGCAGCAGACGGCGCAGCACATAGCCACGCCCCTCGTTCGAGGGCAGAATGCCGTCCGAGATCATCATGACGGAGGCGCGGATGTGGTCGGTGATGACGCGGAGGGACACGTCGGTCTTATGACTGTCGCCATAGTGCGCGCCGGTGATCTCGCTGACCTTGTGCGTGATGTTCATGACGGTGTCGACATCGAACAGCGAGTCCACACCCTGGCAGACGACGGCCAGACGCTCCAGGCCCATGCCGGTGTCGATGTTCTTCTGAATGAGGTCGGAGTAGTTGCCGTTGCCGTCATTGTCAAACTGGGAAAAGACGTTGTTCCAGACCTCCATATAGCGGTCGCAGTCGCATCCGGGCGCACAGTCCGGCTTGCCGCAGCCGTATTCCTCGCCGCGGTCAAAATAGATCTCCGAGCAGGGGCCGCAC
>ERZ833963.711-NODE-711-length-47500-cov-44.857646_pt1 | contig 47500 bp, 45 predicted proteins | sample MGYA00519693_ERZ833963 | MGnify/ENA primary metagenome ERZ833963 (study PRJEB31850, sample SAMEA3708748) | human gut metagenome | biome: human gut; feature: human-associated habitat; material: faeces | place: China | collected 2014 ...
CCAATGACAGCCGCGAGGAACCAGCTTCATCCAACAATTTCAAAGACTCGAAATCTCGTAGGCCCTGCAAGGGGCGCCAGGGTTCAAATCCCTGCTACTCCGCCAAGGTCACAGTTTCTCACGGAACTGTGACTTTTTATTTTACCGAAACAGCTGGATCAAATGTATAGGACCACCTTTCAGAGGCAAGCCCTCCGGCAGGGCTTTTGGGCACTGGGTCTCGGGGATCGTACCGGGTGAATTGCAAGGCTACCTCGAAACAAGCGATTCCGGCTGTTAGAAAAAGCTCCTTGGAAGCGAAGGCTTTCAGGGAGCTTTTTTGCTGCCGGGAGAGCACCCGGGCGGTTTTGCCAGTCAGACGCTTTCCAATAGGCTTGTCAGGGTGGAGGCAAAGGCTTCATCCTGCGCCTTTGTCCGCTTTGGGCTCCCCTTGGGGTGCTTCCCGGCACGGAGGAGCTTTTTGTTTTCGTACCGCCGCAGCAGGAGGGCATCCATGTTGTCGGCGGTGTACTCCAAGCCGTTCTGGTTCAACACTCTGGCACACCGGGCAAGGCACATACTCGCCAGTCCATAGTCCTGTGTCACGACAAGATCCCCAGGCTTTACCCGGTTGACCAGCGCAAAGTCCACACTGTCAGCACCCTTGTCAAATACCAGCGTCTGCGCACCCTCACGTTCGATCTGGTGCGAGGTGTCACACAGGATAATGACCGGGATGCCGAACTGCTTTGCGATCTGCAAAGTCAGATCAACCACGGGACAACCATCGGCATCAATCAGAATATTCATCGAATATCCTCCATCACCCATCGAAACGCCCTTGCCGTGCGCAGGTCGGCATCTTTGAAATGCCCGCCGTTGTTCCATTCGAGGGTGCAGTCTGCGCCACGCTCTGCAAGCCGACTGTGCAGAGTGCGGATATTATCCCCCACCACAGCCATGACAGCGTTTTTCGTGTGCTCTTCCTTGTCACCAAGGCTCAGATAAATGTGCTGCGTCTGTATCGGGCGCTGCTGTTCAAACTCCATCCAGTCCGGAAACCACACCGAGGGCGAGGCGGCGGCGACACCGTAGAACAGATCAGTCTGGGTGGATGCCCACAAAGCAAACAGTCCGGCCAGTGAGTAGCCACCCAGAATGATTTTGACGTTTTCCGGGAGATTAAACTGTTGTTTCAGTGACGGAATGACCTGTTCCGTCAGAAAGCGCAGGGTGTCCGCAGCATTGCCGCCGAAACTCTCTTTGCCCCATACCGCAGGAGCTTCCCACGGGGAAAGTGCATCGTTCCAGCTTTCCACCGGGATGGCCGCAAACAAAAAGTGGTGCGCACTCTGTGCAATAGCGGCAACCTCGCTGTCCATGCTTTGCAGCTCGTGTTCGCCGGTCATTTGGAGCAGTAGGTATTCTGCATGGGCTTCGCCGTAAATGCGGCAAGGTCTATCTCCGAATTTTAAGGGAAAAGCAAGGCGATTAAGGGATTCTGCTTTATAGTTCATCGACAAAATACCTCCCGTTGATCGGCACGAGAAAAAGGTGTGAGGAGATTGGCAGCTTCCATTATAGCATATTCGGGCGGAGAGACAAGAAGCCCGGATGTGCGGCACGCTCTGCAGGGACTTCCTGCATTTCAGTATGAGAGAATCGACGAAAAAACGGTTGACATCCGCTGGAAGAAACCCTTACAATGGGAACAGAAAATGCGGCATGTAACGGAACAGGAGGAAAAGACGGATGGAAACCTACAAGACCCTGCGAGAGCTTTTTATGACCTTGTGCAACACGGAGGTCGACACGGCGGTGATCCTGGGCCACATCAACCCGGACGGGGACGCCGTCGGTTCGGTCATGGGCGTTGCCTATTACCTGCGGGAGAATTTCCCCTGCAAGTTCCGGGAAATCATCCCCTACACGGCCCCGGGCCTTGCCAAAGGGGTGCAGAACTATGTGGAGCAGGACACGACGTTTGACCCCTTTGCACTGCTGGAAGGGCGCGTCCCGAAGGACAGGCCCTATGTTGCCATTGCCTGCGACTGCGCAGCGCCGGACCGCATTGCCGGTGAGGAATGGTTCCGGCGGGCAGCGGTCCGGGTGACGCTGGACCACCACGAAACCAATACTGGTTACGGGGACATCGGCTGCATCGAGCCGCTTTCCTCCTGCGCGGAGATGATCGCCCAGATGATGGATTCGGACGAGCTGGTCCCTGTGGCGCAGCGTGCGCATGAGCAGGGGCTGCGCACAGCGGCAGATTACCTGTACCTGGGCATCCTGCACGATACCCGCCGCTTTTCGCACATTTCCGGCGGAAGGACGCTGGGCGTCGCGGCAAAACTTCTGTTCGGCGGGGTGGACCACGACGAGCTGGTCAAGACGATGGATGTGCGCACCCTGCACGAATGCTGCCATCAGGGCGGACTGCTTGCACAGGCCCGGACTGCCGCCGACGGCAGGGTGGGATATCTGTGCCTGAGCGCGGCGCAGGCTGCGGAACTGCAGGTGTCCTATGAGGACATGAAGAAGGCTGCTTACCAGATGGCGGACTGCTCGGATATCCGCATCGCGCTGGCCGCTCTGGAACAGGGGCCCGGCCACTGGCGCTTTTCTGCCCGCACGAACGAAACGGAACTGGATGTGAGCCGCTACTTCCTGCCCTTTGGCGGCGGCGGTCACCCCCACGCAGCCGGGCTGATCCTGGACACGGCGGATGTCCGGCCCGCGCTGCAGAGCATCCTGAACGCCATGGCGGCGGACCTTGCCGCTGAGGAAACCCATCTGACAGGAGAAATTTTGGAATGAACAACACAGAAGCATTTGAGTTCTTGCTGAGCTGGAAGGATGACGTCCTGATGAACTGCCTTTCCGGGCGGCGGGATAAGGCCTTTGATCCGCAGGCTATGCAGAAGGTCCGGGCGGCCTGTGCCGTGCTGGCCGAGGACGGGACCTATCCGTTCGACCTGTCGGTCACAGACCCGGAGATCTACCGTCAGGTCAGTGCCTGGTTCACCGACCTGCTGCGCAAATCCTGAACCGTTCCGACACGAAAGATGCATTTATTTTCCACAAATGCTTGACATCTTGTGCAATCTGCATTATCATAAAGCCATCAAGTGTTTGTTCAGAGAAGCGAGCAGAACAAACAAGAGGGAGCCTGTTCCCTTTTGTTTGCTCTGCTCTTTTTTGTTCCCGCTACGCAAACGAGCATGCTGTGACAGGCAGAAGATCAGGAGGTTTTTATGCTGGATGTAGCAATCATCGGCTGCGGTGTCGTTGGCGCGGCTGCCGCCTATGAGCTCTCGCATTATCCGCTGCACACTGCAATTTTTGAGGCCGAGAACGATGTGGCCGACTGCACCACCAAGGCCAACAGTGCCATTCTGCACGCTGGGTACGACCCCGAGCCGGGCACCCGGATGGCACGGCTCAATGTGGAGGGCGTTGCACTGGCCAAAGAGATCTGTGCCCGGCTGGATGTGCCGTACCGGCAGTGCGGCAGTCTGGTGCTGGCCCTCAGCCCGGCGGAGCTGCCGCATCTGCAGAAGCTGTACGAAAACGGCCTTGCCAATGGGGTGCCGGGCATCCGGCTGCTGTCGGCAGAGGAAACACGGGCCATGGAGCCCGGTCTTTCGCCGGAGGTGGCCGGAGCGCTGTATGCACCCAGCGCGGCCATCGTCAGCCCGTGGGAATATGCGCTGGCCATGGCGGAGGTGGCGGTGCGCAACGGGGTGGAACTCCACCTCAGCAGCCCGGTCACCGGCATTCAGAAAACCGCGTCCGGCTGGGCGCTGACCACGCCGTCCGGCGTGGTGGAGGCCCGCTACGTTGTCAACGCCGCCGGCATCCGGGCCGATGCCGTGCACGACATGGCCGCTCCGCACCGGTTCACCATCCAGCCCACCCGCGGCGAATATTACCTTCTGGACAAATCGGAAGGCACGCGGGTGCAGCATGTCATCTTCCAGTGCCCCAACGAAAACGGCAAGGGCGTGCTGGTGGCACCTACCGTTCACGGCAACCTGATCGTTGGACCCAATGCCGAGCCGGTGGCGGGCGACAACACCGCCTGCACCGCCGCCGGGCTGGCCTTTGTCAGCGCGGCCGCACGCCGCAGCGTGCCGGACATCCGCTTCGGCGAGTCCATCCGCAACTTTGCAGGCGTCCGCGCCAATGTGGACACCGGGGATTTCGTCATCGGCGAGGCGGAAGGTGCACCCGGCTTCATCGACCTGGCCGGTATGAAATCGCCGGGCCTGTCCAGCGCACCGGCCGTTGCCAAAGAGGTGGTCCGCATTCTGGAAGGCCACGGGGATCTGCCTGCGGTCAAAACGGATTACCGGGACGGCCGCACCCGGGTGCGGTTCAAGGAGCTGCCGCCGGAAGAAAAGGCAAAGCTCATTGCCCGGAACCCCGCCTACGGCCGGGTGATCTGCCGCTGCGAGACCATCACCGAGGGCGAGATCCTGGACGCCCTGCACACCGAGATCCCGGCCACCACCATCGACGGCGTCAAGCGCCGCTGCAACGCCGGGATGGGCCGCTGTCAGGGCGGCTTCTGCGGGCCCCGGGTGCTGGAGCTCATCAGCCGGACGCGGGGCATCGACCCGCTGGACGTCCTGCAGGACAAGGCAGGCAGCAACGTCTTACTGTGCGAAACCAAGCAGGAGGGAACCAACCATGATTGATCTGGTCATCGTCGGCGGCGGCCCTGCAGGCCTTGCCGCAGCCTACAGCGCATGGCAGCACGGCCTGCGCGATATTCTGATTTTGGAGCGTGACAACGAGCTGGGCGGCATCCTGAACCAGTGCATCCACAACGGCTTCGGGCTGCACCGTTTCGGCGAGCAGCTCACCGGCCCGGAGTACGCCGGGCGCTACATTGAAATGCTGCGCTCCACCGGCGTTCGGGTGGAGCTGGGCACTATGGTGCTGGAGGTCACGCCGGATAAAAAGATCCACTGTGTCAGCAAGGAGAAGGGCTACCAGATCCTCGAAGCAAAGAGCGTCATCCTCTGCATGGGCTGCCGGGAGCGCACCCGCGGGGCCATCGGCATCCCGGGCACCCGCCCGGCCGGCATCTACACCGCCGGTGCCGCCCAGCGCTATGTCAACATGGAGGGCTATCTGGTAGGCAAACGGGTGCTCATTCTGGGCAGCGGCGACATCGGCCTGATCATGGCCCGGCGGATGACGCTGGAAGGGGCCAAGGTGCTGGCCTGCGTGGAGGTCATGCCCTATTCCGGCGGCCTGACCCGCAACATTGTGCAGTGCCTGCAGGATTTTGATATCCCGCTGTACCTGTCCCACACCATCGTGGACATTCAGGGCGATACCCGGGTGGAAAAGGCCATTGTGGCCAAGGTGGACGAGAACCGCCGCCCCATTCCGGGCACCGAGATGGAGTTTGACGTGGACACCATCCTGCTCAGTGTGGGCCTGATCCCGGAAAACGAGCTGACCCGGCAGGCCGGCATCCCGATGGACCCCCACACCAAGGGAGCCGTGGTCTACGAGAACATGGAGACCGGCATTCCCGGCGTGTTTGCCTGCGGCAACGTGGTGCATGTGCACGATCTGGTGGACTTTGTTTCCGGCGAGAGCGACCGGGCCGGAGCCGCAGCCGCCGCCTATGTGCTCCATGGTGAGACCCCGGACGCGGCCGTGCTGGACCTTGTCCCGGGCAATGGCGTGGGCTATACCGTCCCCCAGCGGGTGCGCCCGGCGGACGTGGACAAGGGCGTGGAGATCTCGTTCCGGGTGCGGCAGAATTACGGCCCCAGCCAGATCACCATCACCTGCGGGGAGAAGCAGCTGGCCCGGTTCAAGCGCCAGCGGATGGCACCCGGCGAGATGGAGCACATCACCCTGCCCGGGGTCCTGCTGGCAAAGGCCGACGGCCCGCTGACCGTTGCAGTAGAGGAGGTCGTAGCAAAATGAACAAAAAGCGTGAGATCATTTGTATCTGCTGCCCCCGTGGCTGCCACTTGCAGGTGGACCCGGAAAACGATTATAATGTAACTGGCAATGCCTGCCCCAACGGTGCCGCCTATGGCAAGGAAGAACTGACCCACCCCACCCGTATCCTGACCAGTACGGTGCGGGCCGAGGGCGGGCGCTATCCGCGCTGCCCGGTCAAGACCGCGCAGGCGGTGCCCAAAGAAAAGATCGTGCAGGTCATGGCTGCGCTGGACGGCGTCACGCTGCACGCACCCATCCGCACCGGGCAGGTCGTGCTGACCGACGTCTGCGGCACCGGTGTGGATGTCGTAGCCACACGAGACCTGTAAAACCGCCCCTGAGCGAAACGGAGGTCGTTGAACCATGTCGACAAAGTATGTTCTTGCACTGGACCAGGGAACCACCAGCAGCCGCGCCATCCTGTTTGACAACGAGCAGAACATCATCGCGGTGCAGCAGCGGGAGTTTGAGCAGATCTACCCGCAGCAGGGCTGGGTGGAGCACAACCCCATGGAGATCTGGTCCACCCAGTACGGGGTCATGAACGAGGTGGTGGCCCAGAGCGGCGTGGATGTCCATGACATTGCCGCCATCGGCATCACCAACCAGCGCGAGACCACCATCCTGTGGGAAAAGGCCACCGGCCGCCCCATCTACAATGCCATCGTCTGGCAGTGCCGCCGCACCGCCCCGCTGGTGGACGAGCTGGTGCAGCAGCCCGGCATGACGGAATACATCCGCGAGAATACCGGCCTGATGCCGGATGCCTATTTTTCCGCCACAAAGATCAAGTGGATCCTGGATAACGTGCCCGGCGCGCGGGAGCGGGCCGAGGCGGGCGAGATCCTGTTCGGCACCGTGGACACCTGGCTGGTGTGGAAGCTCACCGGCGGCAAGGTGCATGTGACCGACCGCACCAACGCCAGCCGCACCATGCTCTACAACATCCGCACCCTGGACTGGGATGACACCCTGCTCAAAGCGCTGGACATCCCCCGCTGCATCCTGCCCCGCGTGGCGGATTCCAGTGAGATCTACGGCACCACCGACCTGTGCGGGGTGCAGGTGCCGGTGGCCGGCATTGCCGGGGACCAGCAGGCTGCACTGTTCGGGCAGGGGTGCTTTGCCAAGGGTGAGGCCAAGAACACCTACGGCACCGGCTGCTTCTTGCTCATGAACACCGGTGACACCATCTGCCGCAGCCAGAACGGCCTGATTTCCACCATCGGCATCAGCCTGAACGGCAAGGTGGAGTATGCTCTGGAGGGCAGTGTCTTTGTGGGCGGTGCCGTCATCCAGTGGGTGCGCGACGGCCTGCGGATGATCCAGGAGAGCCGCGACGCCGAATACTATGCCCAGAAGGTGCCGGACAACGGCGGCATCTACATCGTGCCCGCCTTCACCGGTCTCGGTGCGCCCTATTGGGATATGTACGCCCGCGGTGCCATTGTAGGCATCACCCGCGGCACCACCCAGAACCACATCATCCGGGCGGCGGAGGAGTCCATCGCCTACCAGAGCGCCGACCTTGTGGCCGCCATGGAAAAGGACACCGGTGTGCCCATCACCTCCCTGAAGGTGGACGGCGGTGCTTCCCGCGACCAGTTCCTGATGCAGTTCCAGGCCGACATCCTGAACAAGGACGTTCTGCGCCCGGCCATCCGGGAGACCACCGCTCTGGGCGCTGCCTATCTGGCAGGCCTTGCCACCGGTGTGTGGAAGGACCGGGACGAGATCCGCAGCCTGTGGCACTGCAACATGACCTTTACCCCCGCTATGCCGGAGGCCGAGCGCGCACGGCTGCTGTCCGGCTGGCACAAGGCCGTGGGCCGCAGCAGTGACTGGGCAGAGCATTAAAAGAATTTGTCTGGACTTTGACTACTTCCAACAAAAAATCACGAATTTGTGAATTGTCTGTTGACAAACCGTTGAGAAATGGTATACTGAAAGCATCCCAAGAGAATTGAGATGGGGATGCACTGTGCCACACGACCGCAGTGCGTCCCCATTTTTTGTTCCCATCGCACCCCTTGTCCGCCCGTTCACATCTGTTCCGGGGGCTGGTTCTGGAAGTGCAGCCGCCGGGCATGTCTCTGAAAAAAGAAGGAGGATCCCCATGAAAAGCACCGCAAAGGCCACCGAAAAGCGTTCGCGCACGGTCGTTGTGCTGGCGATCGCTGTGGCGTTGATGCTGCTGGGCAGCATTTTTGCCCAGATGTTCAACACCTCATTCTACAAGGTCAAGGTCTCCCGCATTTCCTTTGATACCGACTCCGGCACCCTTTCGGGCCTGTTGTACCTGCCCAAGGGCGTGGACGCCTCCAACCCGCACCCCACCATCGTGACCACCCACGGCTACTTGAACAGTGCCGAGATGCAGGACGAGACCGCCATCGAGATGTCCCGCCGCGGCTATGTCGTGCTGGCACTGGATATGTATGACCACGGCCATTCCCACGGGAACGCCGACAATACCGGCGGCTTCTTCAACTTCTGGCCCACTTCGCTGTGGGATGCCGCACAGTACATGTACAGCCAGGACTACGTTGCCAAGGATGCACAGGGCAACGGTCAGATCGCGGTCAGCGGCCACTCCATGGGCGGCTTCTCCTCCGAGATGGCCATCTATCTGGATGAGCAGAACTACGCTGCCGCCGGTTACCGCATCATCAAGGCCGGTTTGAGCATGGGTGCCGATTACTCCTGGACCTCCTACCTGAGCCTGGACGAAGAGGCTGCAGTTGCCACCTTCGGTGGACGCACCATCGGCAAGATCTGCGGCCAGTACGACGAGTTCTTCTTTGCGGCCGACGAGCCTCCCACGAAGAGCGGCACCGTCTACCACAAGGACTATGTTGCAACCACCGCTGGCAAGACCCTGCTGGAGCAGGAAGCTCCGCAGGCTGACACCTGGTACACCGGCTCGGACGGCGGCCAGCGCATCATTTACCAGCCGCGTGAGATCCACCCCTGGAACCACTTCTCCAAGGCTTCCACCAAGGATGCCATCGAGTTCTACGCCACTGCATTTGCCGACCAGTCCGGTCTGGTGCAGAACATTGCTTCCACCAGCCAGATCTGGTACTGGAAAGAAGTCTTTGAGCTGGTCGCTCTGGTGGGCTTCCTGCTCATGCTGGCACCTCTTGCCCTGCTGCTGATGAAGCTGCCCTTCCTGTCCAATGCAAAGCAGGCCGTCGCAGCACCCACCCCGGCCGTCGGCACCCTGTCCGGCAAGCTTGGCACGATCAGCCTGTTCGTGGTGGGTATGCTGATCCCGGCCATCATCTTCCCCGCCGTATACGACGGCAGTCTGACCGCAGAGCCCATCCGCTGGATGCGCTACGCCAGTGACGTTGCCCTGCTCCTGTCGGTGGTGGGCATCGTTCTGGCAGCCCGCAGCACCGAGGACGACCGCAAGACCTGGCTGTCCGGCTCGGTGTGCGTCCTGATCGCTTCCATCGTCCTGCGTGTGCTGGTGACCAAGAACATCTTCGAGACCAATGCCACCTGGCAGGGCCCCACCGTCAACAGCATCGTGACCTGGGCTCTCATCTGCGCCTGCATCTCCATCGTGACCATGGTCTGCGTCTACCTGTTCGGCGGCCGCAAGCAGAAGGGCATCACGCTGGAACAGTACGGCATTGCCGCAAAGCCGGTGTCTGTGGCTGCAGCCTTCTGCGTGGCACTGCTGGTGAGCGTGATCGCCTACGCCTGCCTGTTTGCCGTGGATGCCATCTTCAAGACCGACTTCCGCATCTGGACCTTCGCCTTCAAGACCTTTGAAGCCAGCGCCATCCCGGCGGCGGTCAAGTATATGCCGTTCTTCTTTGTGTACTACTTTGTCAGCGGCGCCGCCGCCATCTCCAACACCAGCAGCGAAAAGCTGCAGGGCGGCTGGGGCTACCTGCTGGCTGCTCTGACCAACATGGGCGGCATCCTCCTCTGGCTGGTGCTGCAGTACGGCACCCTGTTCCGTACCGGCGTTGCCTTCTACCCGGGACAGGCCCTTGGCGGCATCCTGCTGTTTGCGCTGGTGCCCTCGCTGGCCATTGCATCCTGCCTGGCCAAGTACCTGTACAAAAAGACCGGCAGCGTGTACGTTGCGGCCTTCCTGAATACCATCCTGATGACCATGATGACCGTGGCCAACACCGCGATCTATTTCCAGGCATAAGCACAACCGCAGACTGGGGCTGCACTTTACAGTGCGGCCCCTTTGTGCGATAATGAGAACCATCTGAGAGAAAAGGAGTCCTGCCCGATGCATCCACTTGCTGAAACTCTGCTGGACGAGCCGGTGATCGCAGCCGTCAAGACGGATGACGCTCTGACGGCCGCCCTGGCCTCGCCCTGCAGCACGGTCTTTCTGCTGGCGAGCACCCTGCTCAATGTGGGGGAGCTGGTCCGGCGCATCCACGCGGCCGGAAAGCTGGCCGTCGTGCACATCGACCTTGTGGACGGCCTTTCGGCGCGGGAAGTTGCCGTGAATTCCCTCATTGCGCTGTGCCACCCGGATGGTATCATTTCCACCCACCCGTCCCTGATCCGGCGGGCGCGCCATCAGGGCCTGCTGACCATCCAGCGGGCGTTCATCCTGGACTCCCTTTCCCTGAACAACCTTTCCGGCCAGCTGGAACAAGGCAAGCCGGACTTTGTGGAGATCCTGCCCGGCATCATGCCCCGGGTCATCACCGAGATCAGTACCCGCACCCGGGTGCCGGTGATCGCGGGCGGTCTGCTGCGAGACAAGGCCGACGTCATGGCCGCCATGCGGGCCGGTGCCTCGGCAGTGTCCACCTCTGCCCCGGAGCTGTGGGACATCTGAACCCCGAAAAACACAAAAATGCCTGACCGCTGTCGTTGGCGGTCAGGCATTTTTTATGGAAAACAGCAGCGTTACGGGTGGCTCTTCCTGACAAGATCTTTGGTGTACAGGGCGCGGGTGGCGTTGAGCACGGCAATGACCATGACGCCCACGTCGGCAAAGATGGCTGTCCACATGCTGGCCATACCGATGGCACCCAGCAGCAGGCAGGCAAACTTGACCGCCAGCGCGAACACGATGTTCTCGTACACGATGCGCAGGGTGCGGCGGGCGATGCGCATGGCCAGTGCGATCTTGGCCGGGTCATCGTCCATCAGCACCACGTCGGCGGCTTCAATGGCGGCGTCGGAGCCCAGGGCACCCATGGCGATGCCCACATCGGCACGGGACAGCACCGGGGCGTCGTTGATGCCGTCACCCACAAAGGCCAGATTCTCCTTGGACTTCTTGGCGGCGATGAGTGTTTCGATCTGGTCCACCTTGTCGCCGGGCAGCAGACCGGCGTGGTATTCGTCCAGACCCAGCTGGGCAGAAACGGCCTTGGCCACCGGCTCGGCATCGCCGGTGAGCATGACGGTCTTGCGCACTCCGGCGGCCTTCAGGGCCCGGATGGCCTCGGCACTGTGGGGTTTGACCACGTCGGCGATGAGCAGGTAACCGGCGTATCTGCCGTCGATGGCAACGTGCACGACGGTGCCGGTCTCGCTCACGGCGGGGGCAGAAAGGCCCAGCCGCTCCATCAGACGGGCGTTGCCGGCGGCAACGGGCTTGCCGTCCACCTTGGCGGTCACGCCGTGGCCGCCAAGTTCCTCCACATCGGTGACGCGGGCGGAGTCGATCTCCTTGCCGTAGGCGGCCTTGATGCTCAGGGAGATGGGGTGCTTGGACCAGCTCTCGGCCAGGGCGGCGGCCTCCACCAGCTGTTCGTCGGTGATGCCGTCGGCCGGGTGGACGCCGGTGACCTTGAAGGTGCCCTGGGTCAGGGTGCCGGTCTTATCGAACACCACAACACCGGTGCGGGCCAGCTCCTCCAGATAGGTGGAGCCCTTGACCAGGATACCGCAGGCGGAAGCACCGCCGATGCCGCCGAAGAAGCTCAGCGGAATGCTGATGACCAGTGCGCAGGGGCAGCTGATGACCAGGAAGGTCAAAGCGCGGTAGATCCAGTCCCCAAAGCGGGCAGGCTGGCCCATCAGCAGCAGCACGATGGGCGGCAGGAAGGCCAGCGCCAGCGCACCGTAGCAGACAGCCGGGGTGTATACCCGGGCAAAGCGGGTGATGAAGTTTTCGGCGCGGGCCTTTTTCATGCTGGAATTTTCCACCAGATCGAGAATTTTCGAGACGGTGGACTCGCCGAATTCCTTGGTAGTCCTGACTTTCAGCAGGCCGGTCATGTTCACGCAGCCGCTGATGACCTCGTCTCCGGTCTGGACGTCGCGGGGCAGGCTCTCACCGGTCAGGGCGGCGGTGTTCAGGGCGGAGGTGCCCTCTACGATCACACCGTCAATGGGCACCCGCTCGCCGGGCTGCACCACGATCACGGTGCCGACCTCCACGTCATCGGGGTCCACCTGCTCCAGCTTGCCGTCCTCGTCCTCCACGTTGGCGTAGTCCGGGCGGATGTCCATCAGGTTGGAAATGCTCTGGCGGCTCTTGCCCACGGCCACGCTCTGGAACAGCTCGCCGATCTGGTAAAAGAGGATAACGGCGCAGCCTTCCACATAGTCGCCCAGGGCAAAGGCACCCACGGTAGCCACCGCCATCAGGAAGCACTCGTCAAAGGGCTGGCGGTTCTTGACGCCCTTGATGGCCTTGCGCAGCACGTCCTTGCCCACCACAAAGTACGGGATGAGGTAGAGCAGCAGCTCCACCGGGGTGGGAAGTGCCGGCAGCACACGGAGCAGCAGCTTGAGCAGGATCACAAGGGCCAGCGCGATCAGGATCTGCTGCAGGCTCTTTTTTTGCTTTTTGGTCATACAAAACGCTCCTTTTGTCGGATTGCGGCGGTTCTGAGAAAAAACGGGAAAACGCAGTGGAATTCAACAGGTTTTCCCCACAAAAATGGATTTTCCACCCTTTCCCCCGTGTTTTCCACGGGATTTTCCCGCAGAAAACTTGCTTTTCCACGTTTCTTTTTGGAGTTTTCCGCGAAGGGTGTTGAAAAGTGCGTGGAAAGTGTTGAAAACTGCCCGTTTTTTCCACGAAAAAGAGGAGTTTTCCGCTGCCCGGCGGCAGAGGAAAGAAAGGCTCTCCCACAGGGGGAGAGCTGCCGCCCAGCAGCGATGCCGGGAACCGGACCGGAAGAGGTCAGATGTCAAAGATCTCGCAGTCGTCCTCCACCTTCTTGCAGGCGGACAGCACATTCTCCATGGTGGCGTGGGGGTCGGCACCCTCGGCAAACTCCACCTTCATCTTCTGGGTCATGAAGCTGACAGTCGCCTTTTCCACACCGGCAACGGTGTTGGCAGCGTCCTCCATCTTCTGGGCGCAGTTTGCGCAGTCCACTTCGATCTTGTAGGTCTTTTTCATCGTAGATACCAGCCTTTCTGTTTTTGTGCGGGCCGCAGCCCGGAAAATCATTCTTCGATATGGTCCATCCCCAGAGAGAGGATGCTGCGCACATGGTCGTCGTCCAGTGCGTAGTACACGGTCTTGCCCTCCCGCCGGAAGCGTACCAGCTTGGAATCCTTGAGCACCCGCAGCTGGTGGCTCACGGCCGACTGGCTCAGCTGCACGGCGTTGGCAATGTCCTGCACGCACAGCTCATTGTCGTGCAGGGCGTACAGGATCTTGATGCGGGTGGAGTCGCCGAACACCCGGAACAGGTCGGCCAGCTCGTACAGCACTTCGTCATCCGGCATGTCCAGCTCTTCCGGCTGCACGAGGGGTTCGTTCTGCTGTGCCATGGAAGCATCTCCTTTCGGGATGAAATCATATGAATGTCTGTTCATGTGTTCATGATACCACGGGTACAGTACCCTGTCAAGGGGGTTGCACAAGAATTTCTGCATCTGCCCTAAATTGCTGAAAAAACACCTGAAAACGCAAAAAAGATGCAGATTAGACGGGCAAAAAAACAAAAGGCCTGCCACACCTCTTTCGTGTAGCAGGCCTTGCAGGATATCTGCCAGGGGTCAGATCTTTTTCCGTTTTCCCACCACCCAGGGGGCGTACATCAGCACAAGGGCCAGCGCGATGGCGGGCAGAAAGCCCAGGATGTAGAATTTTTCGCCGAACCACGCGGTGAAGGTGCTGGTGATGACGTTGCCATAGGGGTTATTCAAAAAGTAAAAGTTGGTGTGCAGGGGTTTGTTAAGAAAATAGATGGGCAGGGCCGAGCCGAACAAAAAGGCCAGTACCTGCGGCACCCGGCGCACGCTGGGGCGGTATCCGCCCGCCACCAGCAGCACAGGGTAGAGCACCAGCAGAGCGTGGATGCTGACCGAGTGCAGGTTGATGAGGGTGAACCACCCGGGCACATCCCGCCAGCTGGGGCACAGCAGAGCCAGTGCCGCGCCGGGGATGCACAGGGCGTACAGCTCCTCCTTGCACCAGCTGCGGTCGGTGAGGGTGTTGTACAGGCAGACGAACACGTTGATGCTGCACAGGTGCAGCGGCAGATAGCTCCAGTTCCACTGGCCGGTGCAGGCCATGCCCAGCAGCAGGGCGGCTTCGTCCACCAGCAGGGCCGCCGTGACCCCCACCAGAATGTGCCGCCGGGTGCGCAGCGTGCTGCGGCGGTACCACCACACCATGCCCAGAAGGAACAAAGCCGACAGCGCCAGCTCTATGAGATGGACAGTACCGAACAGCGGGTAGCACTCATAGCCCGCACCGTATTCGGCGGCGGTGATGTCATAGGATTTCCAGAAGTCAGACATGGAACGTCCCCTCCCTTTTTGACCCTATCATAGCACAGCGGGCAGGAAACAGAAAAGGTATTTTTTACAAAATGCGCCAAAGTGGGTGCATTCTTTGCCAAGCTGTGGTATCTTATAAAAGTATAAAACAACAAACTGCGCAAAACGCACAGGAGGGAATTTTTTATGACACTGGAAACCGGTATCCGCGGCGAGCAGAGCGTGCCCGTCACTGCTGAAAACACCGCAAAGACCATGGGCAGCGGCACACTGGATGTGTTCGCCACCCCGGCCCTGGTGGCCCTGGCCGAAAAGACCTGTTGGATGAGCGTGGCCCCGGCTCTGGCCGAGGGCGACGGCACCGTGGGCACGAAGCTGGAGCTGGAGCACACCGCTCCCACCCCCGTGGGCATGACTGTGACCTGCGAGAGCGAGCTGGTGGCCGTGGAGGGCCGCAAGCTCACCTTCAAGGTGACCCTGCACGACGAAAAAGGCCCGGTGGGCGGCGGCACCCACGAGCGCTTTGTGATCCACAACGACAAGTTTGCGGCCAAGGCGGAGGCAAAGAAGAACTGAAAAAGGCTTCCCCCAAGGGGGAAGGCTAAGGCTCCCTCTTTGACGGAGGGAGTTCTTCCGGCTCCAGCCGCAGCGGCGGCGGGTCCTCGGCCAGCAGCTGCTGTTCGGCGTGGGCCTGTGCGTCCTGCAGCAGCTGTACGGCCTGCACGCTGGCGCGGAACAGCTCAAAATACATCGCTTTGTAATCCGGCACGGCCCCACTCCCCTTTTGCATTCCGTGGGGATAGTCTGCCCCGCAGCACGGGGCCTGATACGCTGCCGGAACGAATCGCCTGAAACGAAAAGGAATCATTATGAAAAACAAGAATCTGTCCTGGGCGGCGGCACTGTTCGTGTTTGCCCTGCTGCTGTGGTGCACGGCAGCCACTCCCGGCAAGATCGCCGACCCGTCTACCTACACCTGTGCGGTGTACAGCACCTTCTTCTCGCTGCTGCCGCCGGTCATCGCCATTGTGCTGGCCCTGAACACCAAGGAGGTGTACACCTCCCTGCTGGTGGGCATCGCCTCGGGCGCACTGCTGTATGCCAACGGAAACCTGGAACTGGCCCTGAACACCCTCTTTTTCAATGAAGAGGGCGGCATGATCGCCAAACTGTCCGACAGCAGCAATGTGGGCATCCTGGTGTTCCTGGTCATGCTGGGCATCCTGGTGGCCCTGATGAACAAGGCCGGCGGCTCGGCCGCCTTTGGCCGCTGGGCATCGAAGCACATCCACTCCCGGGCGGGCGCACAGTTTGCCACCCTGCTGCTGGGTGTGATGATCTTTGTGGACGACTATTTCAACTGCCTGACCGTGGGTTCGGTCATGCGCCCGGTCACCGACCGGCAGAAGGTGTCCCGCGCCAAGCTGGCCTACCTCATCGACGCCACGGCGGCCCCCATCTGCATCATTGCGCCGGTGTCCAGCTGGGCGGCGGCGGTTACCTCCAGCGTGCCGGAGGGTTCTGGCATCAACGGCTTCACCATGTTCCTGCGCACCATCCCCTACAACTACTATGCCCTGCTTACCGTCGTCATGAGCCTGTTCCTCATCTTCACCGGCACGGACTTCGGCTCCATGAAGCTCAATGAGGACAACGCGAAAAACGGCGACCTGTTCACCACCGAGGACCGCCCCTACGGCGACGACGTGGACGACGGCACCGAGACGAAGGGCCATGTTGTGGACCTGATCGCACCGGTGCTGGTGCTGATCGCGGCCTGCATCTTCGGCATGATCTACACCGGCGGCTTCTTTGACGGGGTGGACTTCGTCACCGCCTTTGCGGACTGCAACGCCTCTGCCGGCCTTGTGATGGGCAGCAGCATTGCTCTGCTGTTCACCTTCGTGTTCTACCGGGTGCGCAGCGTCATGACCTTCCAGGACTTTGCGGCCTGCATCCCGGAGGGCTTCAAGGCCATGGTCAGCCCCATGCTCATCCTCACGCTGGCCTGGACCCTGTCCGGCATGACCGGCCTGCTGGGTGCCAAGTATTATGTGGCCAATCTGCTGGGCGGCTCCGCTGCGGCGCTGCAGTATCTGCTGCCGGTGATCATCTTCCTGGTGGCGGTGTTCCTGGCCTTTGCCACCGGCACGAGCTGGGGAACCTTCTCCATTCTGATCCCCATCGTGTGCCACGCATTCCCGGAAGGCGAAATGCTGGTCATCTCCATCGCGGCCTGCCTGTCCGGTGCCGTGTGCGGCGACCACTGCTCCCCCATCTCCGACACCACCATCATGGCCTCGGCGGGTGCCCACTGCAGCCATGTGAACCATGTGTCCACCCAGCTGCCCTATGCCATCACGGCGGCGTCCTGCGCGGCGGTGTGTTATGTGATCACCGGCCTGGCACAGGCGGTACTGGGCAGCCGGGCCAGCCTGTTCACCTCGCTGGTGCTGCTGGCCGTGGCCATCGTCGTAGAGCTGGTGGTGCTCAGCATCATCCGCGCCCGCACGATCAAAAAGGCAAAAGCATGATTGGGCTTTGCCGTCGCGGGCAACTTGTGATAAACTGAAAGAAAACGAACGAGCGGAGGCGCGATCCATGCTGGAACAGGCTTTTCAGGATGTATACACCAAATTCAAGCTGCACTTTTATCAGAACGTATTCCAGCGTTTTGCCACGCGGGAAGCGACCCTGACCACGGTGGAGTCCTTCTGCATGGAGGGCATCATGGCCATGGGCGAACCCACCATTGCGGAGTTCTCCCGCATGATGCAGATCTCCACCCCCAATGCGGCCTACAAGATCGGCAGTCTGGTCAAAAAGGGCTATGTGGAAAAGATCCAGTCCACCGTGGACCGGCGCGAGTACCACCTGCGCCCCACCCAGAAGTATATCGACTACTACAACATCAGCTATTCCTATCTGAGCACCGTGATCGAGCGGGTGCGCAAGCGCTTCCCGGAAGAGGACGTGGACAAGCTGGAGCAGATGCTCACGGTGATCAGCGATGAGCTGATGCCGGAGCTGGACCTGATGAACAAGACCCGGCAGCGGCTGTCGGAATAAAAAATGCGCCCGGGAGTATCCCGGGCGCATTTTTGGTAGGGCGGCTTTACAGCACCATAAACAGGGTGCCGGCGGTGATCAGGGCACAGCCCACCAGGTTTTTGGCGGTAAAGGGTTCCTTCAGGAGCACAAAGGCCAAAGCCAGGGTGATCACCACGCTGAGCTTGTCCACCGGAACCACCTTGGAGGCGGCCCCGATCTGCAAAGCGTGGTAATAGCACAGCCAGCTGGCCCCGGTGGCCAGGCCGGAAAGGATCAAAAACAGCCAGCTGTGGCGAGAGATATCCCCCACGCCGCCCTGGGTCCCGGTGAGGAACACCATGCCCCAGCTCATGACCAGCACCACCACCGTGCGGATGGCGGTGGCCAGGGTGGAGTTGACCCCCTGGATGCCGATCTTGGCCAGGATGGAGGTAAGGGCCGCAAACACGGCACTGCCCAGTGCAAACACGAACCACATAGTAAGATGCGCCTCCCTTTTTGTCCAGTGTAACACCGCAGCCCTCCCGGCGCAAGGGTGCACAGGCAAAACCGCCGGGCAAGCACTGGCCTGCCCGGCGGCTTTATCCTCAGTGATAGAAGGTATCGAAGTTCACCTGACGGTAGAACCGCTGCTGCAGCTGGTCGAAGCTGTCGCAGTTCTGGGCCAGCAGCCACATGCTCTTGGTGACCACGGCTTCGATGGTCATGTCATGGGCTTCCAGGAAGCGGAATCGGTTCTTCACCCGCTTGCCCACCTCGTACACGCCCACGTCGCTGCCCTCATAGGTCACCTGCGTGGTCAGGATGAGCACCTTGTGGGTCTGCTCGTAGTGGCCCAGCCCCTCGGCAAAGGCGTCCATGAGCCGCTGCGGGATGCCGCCCACGCCGAAGCTCTCCACGATGACGCAGTCGTACAGGCGGAAGATCTCCGGGATCATGCCGGGGTCCATGCCGGGGATGAGCTTGAGCAGGAACACCCGGGGGTTCATGGCGCGGCCGAACTCCACCGGGCCGGTGGGCCAGGGCGAAGGCACATAGCGCACCAGACGGTCGCCCTGCACCAGTGCCAGCTCCGGGAAGTTGACCGAGGCAAAGGCGTCGTAGCTGATGGTCTTGTTCTTTTTGGCTCGGGTGCCGGCAATGACGTGCCCGCCAAACACCACCATCACGCCCCGGCTGCCCGGGTCCAGTGCACAGATCACGCTGTCGCGCAGGTTTTTCTTGGCGTCGGTGATCTCGTTGGAGATGGGCTGCTGGGCACCGGTGAGGATGATGGGCTTGTCCGCGTTCTGGATGAGGTAAGAAAGTGCCGCTGCGGAATAGGCCAGCGTATCGGTGCCGTGGCAGATGATGAAACCATCGTACAGGGCGTAGTTCTCCTGAATGGCGCGGGCCATCATCAGCCAGTGTTCCTGGCCGAGGTCGGTGCTGTCGATGCTGCACAGGGCCAGCGTTTCCGGGATGCACAGGTCGTTGAGCTCCGGAAGATGGGCCAGCAGCTCGTCGCTGCTGAGCACGGGCCGGAGGCCCTGCGGAGTATGTACGCTGGCAATGGTGCCGCCGGTGGTAATGAAAAGAATGCGCTGCTTGGTCATAAAAAGCCTCCATGGCAGAAAATCAGAGAAACAAACCCAGTATAACACACTCTTTTCCGGCTGAAAAGTGCCCCGCAGCGGCAAAAGGCTGCTTTTTGCGACCCGGTCACAGAAGTTTTGCGGAAAAAGGTGTATACTATAAGAAAAGTTTCCGATGCAGTGGATGTGGTGAAGCTGCCCGCTACGACCCCATCCGCAAATTAAAAATCATGTTTCCTCTGATCATGGCCAGAGCGAAGCGGAGGCCATTTTAAATCGTGACTCTGAAAAGGAGGACCAACCATGTCCAACATTGTGATCGTAGGTTCCGGCCCGGCGGGCGTGTCTGCCGCACTGTACGCGGTCCGCGCGGGGGTGGACACCACCGTGCTGACCAAAGGCCCCGGTGCGCTGGACCGGGCCGAGAAGATCGAAAACTACTACGGCCTTGCTCAGCCGGTTTCCGGTGCGGAGCTGGAGCGCCGCAGCATTGAGAACGCCAAACGCCTGGGGGTGCGGTTTGTGACCGCCGAAGCCGTGGGGCTGACCTATACGGATAAACTCACGGTAGAAACCATAGGGGAAGATTACCCGGCGGACGCGGTGATCCTGGCCACGGGGGCCTCCCGTGCGGTGCCGCGCATTCCGGGCCTTGCCGGGCTGGAGGGCCACGGCGTGAGCTGGTGTGCCGTCTGCGACGCCTTTTTCTACCGCGGCAAGGATGTGGCCGTGCTGGGCAGCGGAGCCTATGCCCTGCACGAGGTGCAGGCCCTGCTGCCGGTGGTGAAAAGCGTCAGCCTGCTGACCAACGGCATGCCGCTGACCGCAGAATTCCCGCCGGAGGTGACCGTATACCCGCAGAAGGTGGAGGCTGTTCTGGGCGAACAGGTGGTCACCGGGGTGCAGCTGTCCGACGGGCAGGAGGTTGCCCTGTCCGGTGTGTTCGTGGCGCTGGGCGTGGCGGGCAGCACTGCGCTGGCCCGCAAGATCGGGGCCGCCGTGGAGGGCAGCCGCATCGTGGTGGATGAGAAGATGCAGACCACCGTGCCCGGCCTGTACGCTGCCGGGGACTGCACCGGCGGCCTGCTGCAGGTGGCAAAGGCTGTATACGAGGGGGCACAGGCCGGCACGGAGGCCGCCAAGGCCCTGCGGAAAGGATGAGTGCCATGCAAAAGACCCCGGAAGACCGCAATTGTCTGGCCTGCGCGTTCCCCTTTTGGGCGCAGCTGACCGCCGACGAACAGGAGATGCTCTGCCGCTATACCCGCCCGGTGCACTACCGCAAAGGGGCCCGGGTGCACAGCCCACTGGAAAGCTGTGTGGGCATCCTGCTGCTGCGCACCGGCCAGCTGCGGGCCTATCTGCTGTCGGAGGACGGCCGGGACGTGACCCTCTACCGCCTGTTCGGCGGGGAGGTGTGCATCCTGTCGGCGTCCTGCGTGATGGACTCGGTGAATGTGGACCTGTACATTGACGCTGAGGAGGACACCGAGGCACTGTGCATCAGCGCGGGCATCTTCCGCCGTCTGATGCAGCAGAATGTCTATGTGCGCTGCTACGCCTACCAGCTCACGGCAGAGCGCTTTTCCGACACCATGTGGACGATGCAGCAGATCCTGTTCATGAGCGCCGACCGGCGGCTGGCCATCTTTCTCACCGACGAGCTGGCCAAGACCGGCGGCGACGAGGTGCGCATGACCCACGACCAGATGGCAAAGTACATGGGCTCTGCCCGCGAGGTGGTGAGCCGGATGCTCAAATACTTCGCGCAGGAGGGCTGGGTGCGGCTGTACCGCGGCGGCGTGCAGGTGCTGGACAAGCCAAAGCTGCAGCAGCTGGCAAGAGGCGAATGAAAAAAGAGGACGATGCGTTATGCATCGTCCTCTTTGCTGTTACGGGAGATCAGCCCTTGCAGCCCTGCTCTTCCCAGTCGCCGAAATCGCTGGCGTCAGCGATCTTGGTGGCGTCGAACTTGCCGTTCTCGTCCTTGGGGGCGACGGCGGGGCCGGCCTCCACGGGGTTGGGGTTCGGTGCCTCAGGGTCATACACCGGCTTTTCCTCGCTGGTGTCCTCCAGCGTGGCCGGCTCCTGTGCAGGGGCGGGCTCGGCAGGAGCTTCCGGGGCGTCGGCTTTGGCCGGGGCGGCGGGCTGCTCTGCGGCATCGTCCGCTGCTTTGGCCTCTGCTTCGGCGTAGGCCTCGGCGGTCTTTTCGGCCTCGGCGGCGTCCTGCTCGGCTTCTTCGGGGAACTCGACCTCCTCCACATGGAGCGGGTCTTTCTGGTTCAGGATCTTGTCCAGTGCCACGATGGCGGCACCGGTGACGGCCACGGCAGCGGCCGTGCCCAGAATGCGGAACAGTGTTTTCATGCCAGAACCTCCTGTTTACAAATCAATCAGAACGTTAAGAGAACGTTACGACTTCATTCAGCGGCTTTTCGGCAGGCCCCACCGAAATGGCGGTCAGCACCGGGCCCTTGCCGCGGTAGATGTTGTGGAACTTGTAGCTCACCTTGGCGGTCACCCGCACCCAGCTGCGCTGCTCCAGAGCCTTGTAGCCGTCGTAGCTGCAGGGGAAGCCCACGAACTGGATATCCTGCACGCAGCAGGTCATGGCAAAGCGGCCGGGCACGAAGCTGTTCTTGCCGGCGCGGTTGGTCTGGCACACCTGTGCCAGGAATTTGACCGTTTTGCCGGTGTACTTCTGGGGCTCGTCCTGGCAGTCCATGTACCAGATGCCGAAATCGTCGTCATGGATGTCGATGACCGGGGCGTTCACGTCGAAGGGCAGCGGGTCGGGGATGTCATCATAGGCCACGCTGCCGTCCTTGAACTCGTAGGCGATGTCGCACTTGCGGGAAGCCTGACGCACCAGCTTGTGCAGCTCCTGCCGGGCCTCGTCGTTGTTCACGGCTTCGGCGCGGTTGAACACGATCAGCTCACTGCGGGCAATCTTGTCCAGCAGCAGGCTGCGCATGGAGTTGTCGCGGGCATAGGTCAGGGCGGTGGTGCCGTCGGCGGTGGCGATGCACTGGTACACCAGCCAGTTTTCCGGCAGGGCATCGGCCAGCTCCTGCAGCAGCCACATGCCGTTGTACTCGATGACCACGCGGCCTGCGCCGGATTCCTTTTCCAGCTTGGCCAGGTTCTGCGGGTTCATCTCTGCCTTGTCCTCGATCACCTTGACGGTCACACCGGGGAAGGCGAACTTCTTGGGGTTGTACTCTTCTTCGCCCTCTTCGCAGATCAGCAGCAGGGTCTTGTCGCCGGAGTCGAAGTTGGGGTCCTCAAAGGTCTCCTGAATGAATTTGGTCTTGCCGCTTTCCAGAAAGCCCACAAACAGGTAGACCGGAATTTCTTTTGCCATAATGGATGGTTTCTCCTTCTTTTACATCTCAGCAGCCGAACAGCTCTGCAATGGCCTTCTCGTTCAGCTTGGAGCCGATGACCACCAGTTTGCCGCCCACGTCGGCGCCGCGGGCACGCACTTCCCACTCGCCGGGCACATAGTCGAACTCCAGCCAGCCGTCGGCACCGCCGTCCACGATGCCCTTGCTGCGCAGGATCATGCCGTAATTGCCGGTGTCCAGCTCGGTGAGGGCGTGCTCCACTTCGGCCTTGGTGAACTTGCGGGCCGTCTCGACGCCCCAGCTGGTGAACACCTCATCGGCGTCGTGGTCATGATGATGGTGGTGATGGCCGCAGCAGCAGTGGTCGCCGTGCTCATGATGATGCTCGTGTTCGTCCTCATCCTCGTCGTCATCGTGATGGTGGTGGCCGCAGCAGCAATGCTCCTCGTGGTCATGATCCTCATCGTGATCATGGTGGTGCTCATGCTCGTCGTGGTCATCGTCCTCGTCATGGTCGTGATGGTGATGCTCGTGCTCGTCCTCATCATCGTCATCATCGTGGTGGTGATGGCCGCAGCTGCACACGCCGTTCTCGTCGTCGTGATGGTGATGATGGTGGTGCTCTTCTTCCTCGTCCTCCTCGGCGTGCTTCTCGTTTGCCTTGGCGGCCATGGCGATCAGCTCTGCCTTGAAGTCGTCCTTGGTGGACATGGCTTTCAGGATCTGCTCACCGGTCAGCTCGTCCCATGCGGTGGTCACGATGGTGGCGGTGGGGTTCTTCTCGCGCAGCATGGCCACGGCGGCGGCGATCTTCTCCTCGCTGGCGGTCTGGGTGCGGCTGAGCAGGATGCAGCTTGCATGGCTGATCTGGTCGTCGTAGAACTCACCGAAGTTCTTCATATACATCTTGACCTTGTTCACATCGGCCACGGTGACAAAGCTGTTCAGCTGCACATCCAGATGCTCGGCCACGCCTTCCACAGCGCGGGTCACATCGGAGAGCTTGCCCACGCCGGAGGGCTCGATGACGATGCGGTCGGGGTGGTACTGCTCCACCACCTGCTGCAGGGCGGTGCGGAAATCACCCACCAGAGAGCAGCAGATGCAGCCGGCGTTCAGCTCATTGATCTGGATGCCGGACTCCTTCAGGAAGCCGCCGTCGATGCCGATCTCACCGAACTCGTTCTCGATCAGAACGACCTGCTGGCCGGCAAAGGCCTCCTTGATGAGTTTTTTGATCAGAGTGGTCTTGCCGGCGCCCAGGAAGCCGGAAAAAATATCAATTTTGGTCATAGTTTGAATGCCTCTTTCTTTGTTAGCAGACAGAGCCGCAGAGCGCTGGCCCGTAAAATCTTACATCTCTATTATAGCAAGCCTGTCAATGGGAAAACGGCCTTTTTCAAGAAAAAATTGTAACATTTTTTGCAATTTGGTTGCGTTTTCGCGTTTTGGACGACAAATAAGGGGAACCGGCGGCCCCGGCGGGCAGCGATTCGGCAAGGGGCAGGCTCCGGCAGAGGGACGGACGCCCCCGGACGGCAAGACCCCGCCAACGGACGGTCAACGACCGGCAGGCGGTCAGCCCCCGCAGGATGCAGGCGACACTGCGGCGGCTGTTGACAGAACGGCAACCGTGTTTGCGTCCGGAACAGCCGACACTCCCGCATTGCATTCTTTGCGCCGGAATGCTACAATATGCAGTAGCAAACCACCGCCGCCGGACGTTCTTCCGGCAAATATGAGAAAGAAGGCTTTTCTATGAGCATGAATACAGTTCCCGAACGGCTGGCCGCCCTGCGTGCCGCCATGCAGGCAAACGGTGTGGACGTGTACCTGATCCCGGTGGGCGACCCCCATTCCAGCGAGTACCTGCCCGATCACTATACCTCCCTGACCTACTTCTCCGGTTTCCACGGCGAGAACTCCAACTTCGTGGTCACCATGACCGAGAGTGCGGTCTGGGCCGACGGCCGTTACTTTGTGCAGGCCGAGAAGGAGATCGCAGGCACCGAGATCCAGCTGATGAAGATGGGTGAGCCGGGCGTGCCCACCGTGGAGGAATACTGCGCCAAGGTGGTGCCTGAGGGCGGCAAGCTGGGCCTGTGCGGTCTGACCGCCAGTTGCGCGCTGGTGAACAGCGTGAAGAAGGCGCTGGAAGCCAAGAACGCCGCCATCAAGACCCTGTTCCTGGAGGATGAGCTGTGGACCGAGGGCCGCCCGGCTCTGCCCGCTACCCCGGCCTGGATCCTGCCCAAGGAATACGCAGGCTTCTCCCCCGCCGAAAAGCTGGGCCAGCTGCGTGCAAAGCTGGCCGAGTTGGGCTGCACCGCCCAGCTGGTGGGCAAGCTGGACAACCTTGCCTGGCTGCTGAACCTGCGCGCCATGGACATCGAGTGCACCCCCTACGCCATGGCCTACTGCTATGTCACCCCGGACCGCGCCGTGCTGTTCATCAACACCGCCCGTGTGACCCCGGAGGCAAAGGCGGAACTGGAAGCCAACGGTGTGACCCTGGCCGAGTACGACAGTGTGCTGGACTTCATGGCCGCTGAGACCGAGCCCCAGACCGTGCTGGCAGAGAGCGCCACCGTGAACTATGCCGTGTATCAGGTGCTGGAGAACAACGCCGCCCTCACCGTGAAGGACCTGGCCGACCCGCTGCTGCCCATGAAGGGCGTGAAGAACGAAGTGGAGCTGACCCACGACAAGGAAGCCCACCTGCGCGACGCTGTGGCTATGGTGCGGTTCCAGATCGAGCTGGAAAAGCGTCTGGAAGCCGGCGAAGAGCTGACCGAGCTGACCGTGGACGAGATCCTGCACAAGTACCGCAGCACCACGGATAAGTTCATCGTGGAAAGCTTTGGCACCATTGCGGCCTACGGCGGCAACGCAGCCATGATGCACTACCACGCCACCCCGGAGGACCACGCAAAGCTCCAGCGCAAGGGCTTTTTGCTGGTGGACAGCGGTGCCACTTACATGGACGGCACCACCGACATCACCCGCACCTACCCGCTGGGTGAGCTGACCGAGGACGAGCGCAAGTTCTACACCTGGACCCTGCAGTGTCACATCGACATCGCCAAGGCGGTCTGGCTGGACTACTGCGACTGCCATATGATCGACACCATCGCCCGTGAACCGCTGTGGCAGCACCTGATCAACTACCGCTGCGGCACCGGCCACAGCGTCAGCTTTGTGGGCAACGTCCACGAAGGCCCCCACGCCCTGAACGGCCGCAACACCACCCTGATGCGCCCGGGCATGATCGTGACCGACGAGCCCGGCGTGTACGAGACCGATCTGGTGGGCATCCGCATCGAGAACGAGCTGGTGTGCGTGCACAAGGCCGACAACCAGTACGGCACCTTCCTGGGCTTTGAGCCGATCATGTTCGTGCCCATCGCCACTTCTCCCATCGTGCCCGGTGTGCTGACCAAGGACGAGCTGGACTGGCTGAACAACTACCACCGTCAGGTGTTCGAGAAGCTGGCACCCCGCCTGAACGACGAGGAGCGCGAGTGGCTGGCCAAGAAGTGCGCCGCCATCGGCTGCTGAGCACCCGGCCGCTGAACATCGCATAAAAAAGCGGGAAGCCGTGCCGGAGCGTGCAAGCTCCTGCGGCTTCCCGTTTGTTGTTTTTGCTTATTCTTTGGGGTCGCTGTCGTGCCGGGCCTTCCACTCGGCACTGCGTTCCTGCGCCGTTTCCCGCAGCTCCTCCCGCATGCCGTTCCAGCGCTCGCGCGCTTCGGCGGTGCGGGTCTGCACGTCCTCGCGGGCATCCTTCCAGTAGGCCTTGGCCTCGTCGATGACCTCCTTGAAGGGGCCGGAAGGATAGGTGCTCTCGGCAATATCCACCAGGAACTTGTACAGCTGGGGCCGCACCTCCTCGTAGATGCCAAGCCGGGTGTACAGCTCGGTGTAGTAGTGGAACACCTGGATCTTGTTCTGCACCAGAGAGGCGGCGTTGATCTGGGTGTGGCAGATACTCTGGGGGTTCTGGACATAGTAGTACCCTGCCTCCGGGATGGACACCAGCACGTTGGCGTACTCCAGGTACTGCATATTGAACACCAGGTCCTCGGCCCACCGCACCTCGCTGGTAAACTGGATTTGGTGGTCCACCAGCAGGTCCCGGCGGTACAGCTTGTTCCACAGCACCCCGTAAAAATAAGAGGCAGGCTTGTCCATCAGATGCCGGGCAAACTCGTCCTGGGTGTAGACCCCGGCAGGCAGAAAGCCGTACTCCCGTACCTCCGGGGGCCGGGCCACGGTCATGACCCCAAGCTCGTCCTGGAGCTTGTCCAGCACCTGTTCCGGCTTGCTGGCCCCGGCGGGGATCACCATCTTGTAAGGTGCGATGACCAGGTCGGCGTTGTTCTGTTCGGCAGCGGTGACCAGATGCTCGGTGAAGTCCGGGTCGATATAGTCGTCGCTGTCCACGAACTGCACATACTTGCCGCTGGCCAGCTTCAGGCCCAGGTTGCGGGTGTCGGACACGCCGGAGTTGGCCTTGTCCACCAGCACGATGCGCTCGTCCTTTGCGCGGAACGCTTCGCACACGGGCAGGCTCTGATCCTTGGAGCCATCGTTCAGCACGATGACCTCGATGTTCTGCCAGCTCTGGGCGCAGATGCTCTCCAGACAGCGGGCGATGTGGTTCTGGGCGTTGTACACGGGCAGAATGATGCTGACAAGGGGCTTTGACATGGCGGCGTCTCCTTTGTTGTTTTTTGATTACTATACCCCCGCACCGCGCAAAATGCAAGGGCGGGTTTGAAGAGGAGGGATCCTGTGATCTTTCACATTGCGGTGTGCAGCCCGGACGCGGGCCTGCGCAGCGGGCTGGAACGCCAGTGCATGGAATTTTTTGCCCGGCGAGCGGACGCCTGCATCGTGGAACACCTGCCGGACACCGACGCCCTGCTGCGGAAGGACGGGGAGGGCGTGCGGTACGACCTGTATCTGCTGGAGCTTTCCGGCTCGGCTACGCCGGTGGGGCTGGCGGCTGCCGGGGAGCTGCGCCGCCGGGGCCGCCGGGCCCCGCTGGCCTTTGTGGCCCGCACCACGGCCCACGCTTACAGCGCCTACAAGGTGGATGCGCTGCAATATCTGCTGCTGCCGGTGCGCCAGCGGGAGCTTTCGGCCCTGCTGGCCCGCGCCACCGAGCCGGAATACGGCCCGTCCGTCACGGTGAACACCGCCGAGGGCCTGCGGGCGCTGCCCTATGCGGGCATCGAATATCTGGAGTGCACCCACCACATCGTGCACTTCCACCTCACCAGCGGGGAGGACGTGCCCACCCTGTCGCTGCGGGTGCCGTTTTCTGCGGTGGCACAGCCTCTGCTGGCGGATGGGCGCTTTTTGCAGCCCCACCGCTCCTATGTGGTCAATCTGGCCGAGGCGGACCTGCTTTCTGCCGGGGAGCTGCGCATGCGCAGCGGGGCCCGCATCTCCATCCCCCGCGGGCGGGAGGGTGCCGTGCGGGACGCCTTCCAGCAATGGGTGCAGCAGCAGAAATACAGCCTGAAATAACAGCACGCCGGTGCTCCCACAGCGGGAACACCGGCGTGTTTTTTGCGGAAAAATTTCTCAGATCTTTGTCCAGTCCAGTGCGGTCCAGTCCGGCAGGAACTGGTCGCACACCTGCGCCATGGCAGGGGCATCGGCGGCACTGGCGGCGTCCTGCACGCCCAGCACGGTGAACCCGGCCTTGTGGGCAGTGGAAGCGGCGTAAATGGCGTCCTCGCACACGGCGCAGGCGGCGGGGTCGGCCCCGCCCAGCCGGTGCATGCACTCGAAGAACACCTCCGGGCGGCTCTTGTGCAGCACGCCCTGCGCCTCCACGATGAAGGAAAAATAGTCCGCGATGCCCAGCCGGGTGAGCACGGTGCGGCACTGGTCGGCCCAGGTGTTGGAGCACAGGCACAGCCGGGCCCCCTCGGCCTGCAGCTTTGCCAGCAGGGTGCGCACACCGGGCTTCAGGTCCACCGTTTCGTACAGCTGGGCGATCACGTCCCGCATCACGTCGTAATATTCCGCCTCGGTCAGGGGCAGGCCGTATTCTCGGATGAGGTAGCGGGCACCGTCGGCCATGCCCATGGTCAGCAGCACGTCGTTCAGGTCTGCTTTGGGCGTGCGGCCATAGCGCTGCAGCAGCGCCAGCGGGGCACCCCGCCACACCACGGTCATGCTGTCGGTGAGGGTGCCGTCCATATCAAAGATCCATTGCTTGCAGCGCATGGGGCAAAGTTCCTCCTTCAAGATGATTCCTGCCCAGTATACCACGGATCTTAGCCGTATAAAAGCCGTGAGGAACCAAAAAACGGGGAGAAATTTTCCGGAAAATATGGTATAATTTCAGCAAAGACAGACAGGGAGGCAGGCAGTATGGAAAACCAAACCATTCCGTGCAAAGCGCTGGTGCTGGCCGGCGGCGGAGCACGCGGCAGCTATCAGGTGGGCGTGTGGAAGGCTCTGATGGAGCTGGACTGGCACCCGCAGATCATCACCGGCACCAGTGTGGGCAGCCTGAACGGTGCCATGTTCGTGCTGGACCTGTACGAGGTGGCGCGGGATATGTGGCTGACCATCCGCAGCAAGGATGTGATGGAGCTGCCCGAAGAAAACGCCGACCTGTCGGCCCTGCACAGTTTTCTGCGCAGCGTGGTGAAGGCCGGCGGTATGGACGTCTCGCCGCTGGAAGAGATCGTGGAACGGGTGCTGGACGAGGACGCGCTGCGCCGCGCCAACATCCGCTTTGGCCTTGTCACGGTGGAGCAGCGGGGCCTGAAAGCCCGGGAGCTGACGCTGGACGAGATCCCGCAGGGCCGCGTGAAGGATTACCTCATGGCCTCGGCGGCCTGCTTCCCTGCCCTGCGGGCGCGGGAGATCGACGGGGTCAAGTTCCTGGACGGCGGGTACAGCGACAACATGCCCACCGGCCTTGCCAAAAAGATGGGTGCTGACGAGCTGGTGTGCGTGGACCTGGAGGGGGTGGGCATCACCCGCCCCAACCTCACCGGTCTGCCCACCACCATGGTGCGCAGCTACTGGGAGCTGGGCGACATCCTGCACTTTGACCCCGATACCGCCCGCCGCAATGTGGAGCTGGGGTATTACGACACCCTGCGGGCCTTTGGCCGGGTGCGGGGCTGCGCCTATGCCGTGGACAACGGCCCGGACAGCAGCGCCGATGCTGCCGCGTTCCGGGCACGGTTCGACGCGGTGCAGAAGGCCGTGCGGGAGAAATACCCCGTGACCCTTACCGCAGACGCGGCCCTGCTGCTGGCCCGGATGAAGGACGCCGAGCTTGCCCCGCTGGAAACCGTGGCCGAGGACGTGGGGGTAGACCCCACGGTGTACTACACCACCCGGACGCTGGGGCAGGCGTTCCTGGAGCATTGCGACCCGGCGCGCATGGCCAGCTTTGCCCCGTTGTTTGCGGGCAGCGCGGACGCGGGCCGGGCGGCGCTGGCAGCCCTGCTGCCCAATACATTCTTGCAGGCGCTGGTCTGGCAGGCCCTGACCGCGCCGGAACTGCCGGAGGTGACCGAACATGAAGATCTGTAAAGGTGTTTCTGCGTCCCCGGGCCTTGTGCTGGGGCAGGTGAGCCGGTTGGAACGCCATGTGGAAACGTTCAGCACCGGGCCCTTTGACCCGGAACGGGAGCTGCGCCAGCTGGAAGATGCGGTGCGCACCGCCCAGAGCGAGCTGGACTGTATGGCCGAGCGGGCCGCTTCCACCGAGCAGGCCATCCTGCAGTTCCAGAGCATGATGCTGGACGACGAAGGCATGATGAACGAGGTGCGGTTCTGCATCAAGGCAGGCATCAGCGCCGCTGCCGCCATGGACAAGGTGGGCCAGCGTTACGCCGACCAGCTGGCCAACATGAAGGACAACCCCTACATGCAGCTACGCAGCGTGGACATTCTGGACGCCACCAGCCGGGTGATCAACATTCTGGGCAACCGGCCCCGCATGTGGCTGGCACTGGACCACCCGGTGATCCTGGCCGCCGACCGCCTGATGCCCACCGACCTGTTCAGTGTGCCCTCCGGCATGATCCTGGGCGTCGTCACCACTGAGGGCAGCGGCCAGAGCCATGCCGCCATCATTGCCCGGGCCATGAACATCCCCGGCATCGTGCAGGTGGGGCCGGAGTTCCTGGACGACTGCGACGGCCGCACCGTGATCCTGGACGCCACCAAGGGCGAATGCATCCTGGACCCGGACGCTATGGCCCGCCAGCAGGCAGAAGCCCGCATCTGCGAACTGCAGCGTGAAAACGAAGAAATGCGGGTGCTGGGCCGCCAGCCCGGCTACACGCGGGACGGCGCAGCCTTTGAGCTGCTGGCCAACTGCTTTGGCCCGGAGGATATCGACACCGCCATGCAGTCCGGTGCCCGGGGCGTGGGCCTGCTGCGCAGCAGCTACATGATGCTGCCCGGCCGCATTCTGGACGAGCAGGAGCAGTTCTACTTCTATTCCTCCTGCCTTGCAGCGGCACAGGGCTGCCCGGTGACCGTGCGCACCTTCGATTTTGGCGCCGACCGCACCATGGCGGACGCCTATCAGGGGGTGCAGTCCTCCAAGCTGGGCCTGCGGGGCATCCGCAACAGCCTGCGCCAGCCCCGCCAGTTTGAAACCCAGATCTGTGCCCTGCTGCGGGCCGCCCACCGGGGCCCGCTGCGGGTGATGTTCCCCATGGTGACCGATGTGGAGGACTGGGACGCCGCCATGCACATCGTGGAGCACTGCCGCCAGAGCCTGCGGGAGCGGGGCGTGCCCTTCAACGAAAAGACCCCCTTCGGCGTCATGCTCAGCGTGCCGTCGGCCTGCCTGACCGCGGAGGAATTCGTGGCCCACGGGTGCGATTTTCTGGTCATCGGCACCAACGACCTGACCCAGTACACCCACGCCGCCGACCGGGAACTGGCCAGCGCCGAGCGCTATTACCGCCCGGCCAGCCCGGCTATGAAAAAGCTCATCGCCATGGTCATGGAGACGGCAAAGGCCGGCAACGTGCCGGTGACCATCTGCGGCCTGGCCGTGGGCAACCCGGTGAACACGGTGCAGTACCTGCAAATGGGCCTGCGCAGCTTCTCGGTGAGCCCGCAGAACCTGCTGCGTACCAAAAAGACCCTGCTGGAAGCCGACGCCCACCCGGACGACGCCGAGCTGGAATAAAGCGATAAAAGAAAGGGGCTGCTGCACGCTGTGCAGCAGCCCCCTTTGTTTGGGGAACCTGCCGTGCATCTTGCGGTATGCACAACAGGGGGAGATGGCTTTTAAAAATGGTTTCTCAGTTCATGCGGCGGTTCTTGCGGTCCAGCACAAAGCCTGCGGCCAGCAGGAACATACCGCTGAGGGCAGTGCCCACCACCGCCAGCCAGTTTGCACCGGTCTGGGGCAGAACGGCGGCAGCAGCGGGAGCAGCGGGAGCGGCTTCCGGCTTTGCATCCTGCACCACGTTCTGTGCGGCTGCGGTGGTGTCTGCGGCGGGCGTGTCAGCCGGTGCAGTGCCGTCCTGTGCAGGGGCATCCGGGGTCACGGCGGGGTCTGCCGGGGTCACCTCCGGGGTGGACGGGACGTCCGGGGTGCTGGGCGTGTCCGGCTTGTTGGGGGTATCCGGGGTATTGCCGCCCGGCACGTCCGGTTCACTGGGTTCCGGGGTCAGCTTGGGCAGCGGCACATGCTTGGTCTGGCCGCACTTGTCAATGCTGCAGATGTAGTCTGCATAGCCGTCTGCATCCAGCGTGGGCTCCACGACCTCGCCCACCAGCTTCCAGTCGTGCAGGTCCTCGTCCTCCAGCTTTTTGATGTCAATGTTGGGGTTCTCTTCCATGTACTTGCGGTTGTGGACGACCTTGGTGAGGGTGCCGCCGGTGATTTCGTGGCGATAGGAGGAGACATTATTCAGGGCAGCAGAATCTTTTGTGCTCGGCAGGTTAAGTTTTTTATTTTCATCGGCGACAATACCATTATTGACAATACCATTATTATAGCAATTGACGATGGCAGAGTTGATTTCGCCAAAGTGGGAGGAACCGTCTGCCTTGTAGCTGGCGCTGTCGGCAGGAGCGTACTGATATTCGACCTTGTATGGGTTATAGCTATCAGTTTCAGTTGTGGAACCAATCGCAGGGCCGGAGCCTTTTCCATAAATGTATGCGTTGACAATGGTATCACCGGTGCTGCTATTGATGTTGACGTTACAGGTGGCGGTATGGTCGCCATCGACATTCCAGCTGTGAATCATGCCACCAATCGCAGGGCTGGTGTCACCGGTTCCATCATATTGAGAAGAATACTCAGGATAGTCGGTGCCAAAGGAATTGATCGCATTTACGGTGCCGCCGGTGATGTTGATGGTTGTTGTGGTATCACCGTGACAGCCAGCATTTCCAATCGCAGGACGATCACTGGAAGCAATAGCTGTAACATTGGCATTTTTTTCAATATTGATCGTGAGATCAGAAAGGCTGCCGTCCCGACTAGTACCAATGGCGCAGCCACTTTGACTGGTTTCTGCATGTACGGTGGCATTTCCGGAGATCGTAATCGTAGTAGGATCGTTGGGGCGGCCGACTTGATCGCCATTTCCAATCGCAGCGGCAAAAGCAGAACGAGCATCAACAACGGCATCGTCCGTAATGGTGACGCTGTTTCCACTGCCGATACCACCGCCGATCGCAGCACCATCCGCGGAAACGGCAGTAACATCGGCATTGCCCTTAATGCGGATGTTTTTGCCGGTACCGTCGTAGCCGCCGCCAATGGCAGCAGCGCCATCATTTCCGGCAATGGCAGTGATCTTACCGCCGGTGATGGTAATATTGGACGTGTCGGCTAAAGAATATTCCCTGTTATATGAATCGCTACCGCCGCCGATGGCGGCAGAATTATGGTAACCGCCTGCCAGAAGTTTGCCGGTAGTGTCCTCATCGGTACCGGTCTTTGCAGTACCATTATCGTTCACATCGTCCTTGATGGTCAGGGTGCCGGTGCCGTATTTGTCCGCTTTTTCGATGGCGGCGTGTTCTTCACTCCACCTGTTTTCAACCAGAACGGTGTTGTCGCCGTTCAGCTCAAGGTTGGTGTCGCCATCGCCCTTTATTTCGATCGCACCGGACTTGGCATCGGTGGTATCAACTTCAATGTGCACATTCTCCAGGGTCACATTGGCGGTATTGCCGTCTTTGGCGTCAATGGTGACGGTGTTGGAAGTGGTCTCGGTCTCGCCGGTGTCTTTGTTTTTGGTGGTCAGGATGATGTCATCATCCTGACGATGGTCGATGTCGCCCTTCTCATCCTTCACAAAGGCACCCGTATCATCCCGCTGGGTGATGGACTGGATACCATCTTTAGCCACGATCTCCACACTGCCGTCTTTTACATTGTATTCTGCCGCAAAGGCTGCCGTGGCGATGGACGAGACCATGGCCACCAGAGCCGCTGTGGACAGCACCCGCAAGGCAAGCTGTTGTTTCACATTTTTCCGCATTGCAAAACCCTCCAAACAAAAAAAGTTGCAGAGACGTGAACGTTGCCGGGAACGATGCCGAAAACCGGCAAAACCCGGAACCTCAGGGCATAAAATCACATAGCTGTGCATTTTCATGCCCAGCGTCTCTTTGTGGCGCAAGTATAGTACGGTGCCGTGGAGAATGTCAAGACAAAATGCTGAATTTTCGGGGGGGGGGGGTAAGCAATTTTGTAAAATAAGCATAAAAACAGCTGAGAATTTGCGACAGAATGACAGGGCAAACCTGCACAAAAATCCGGGAGATCTTTATACGAGGCAAAAAATAAAAAACGGGCCCGGGAAAGCCCGCAGACTTTCCCGAACCCGTGGGTCGGAATTTTTCTTGGATGGAAGGTGCGCCGCCCGGAGCCCCGGTTATTCCAGATTGCCGGTCAGGGTCATCACGGCGGCAAGCACGGCCAGCGGGGCGGTCTCGCACCGCAGGATGCGGGGGCCAAGGCCAACCGTTCTGGCTCCGGCTTTGGCGGCCATTTCGGCCTCCTCGGCGGCAAAGCCGCCCTCGGCTCCGGTCACGATGGCGATCTTTAGCTTTTTGCCGTCGGCGGGTGCGGCCTCGGCCAGCAGCTGGCGCACCGGCGCGCCGCCGCACTCGTAGCAGAACAGCACCAGGTCGTACTGGTCAAAGGTGCGGCACACGGCCCCGAAGTTGGGCAGCGGCAGGGCCACGTCCGGCAGCACGCCCCGGCCGCACTGCTTGGCGGCTTCCAGCGCGATGCGGTTGTAGCGCTCATTCTTCTGCTCCTCTTTTTTGGGGGCGGCCACGCAATACCGGCTGAAGAAGGGCACCACATGGGCGGCCCCCAGTTCCACGCCGTGCTTGATGATCTGCTCCAGCTTGTCCTGCTTGGGGTAACCGGCCAGCAGGGTGACCTCCACGCTGGGCTCGGCGGCGCTGGGGTAGCCCGGCTCTACCGAGAATTCCACGCAGTCATCCCCGAAGCCGGTGATGGTGGCGGTGTATTCCACGGCGTTGCCGTCGCATAGAATGACAGTATCGCCCATGCGGGCACGCATCACGCGGGCCAGATGATGGGCATCGGTGCCGCGCAGCACAGCCGTGCCGTCGGCGATCTCAGTGGTAAAATAACGGTGCGGCATAGTTCCTCCTGAAACATCCTCGCCCTCTCAGTCGCTAACGCGCCAGCTCTCCCAAGGGGAGAGCCCTTGGCAGTCCACGCAAACTTCATCTCTTTGCCAAGGCCTCTCCCTTTGGGAGAGGTGGCACCGAAGGTGACGGAGAGGGCAAGCCAGCTGAAAGAAATCATGAAAGTTTCTGTAATTACGCCTTCTTGCAGACGATGCACTCCCAGCCGCGCTTCTCCTTCACTTCCACAACGGCAAGGCCGGCCTTTTCCAGCCCGGCGATCACCTCGTCCTTGCGGGTGTCGATGATGCCGCTGGCAATAAAGGTGGCCCCCGGGGCCATCAGGCCGGGCACGGCGGGGGCCAGGCTGAGGATGGCGTTGGCCACGATGTTGGCGGTGATGATGTTGTATTGGCCGCTGGCCTTGTCGGACAGGTCGCCCACCAGCACGGTCAGCTGATCCTGCACGCCGTTCAGGGCAGCGTTCTCCCCGGCGGTGCGCACGGCTACGGGGTCAATGTCCACGCCCTCGGCCACGGCGGCACCCAGCTTCAGGGCTGCAATGGCCAGGATGCCGCTGCCGGTGCCGATGTCCAGCACCCGTTCACCGCCCTGGACCCGCTCGTCCAGCGCTTCCATGCACAGGCTGGTGGTCTCGTGGCCGCCGGTGCCGAAGGCAAGGCCGGGGTCCAGCACCAGCTTGACGCGGTCGGTGTCGTACTCCTGCCAGGAGGGCACCACGGCCAGCCGCTTGCCGATCTCCAACGGGTGGTAATACTTGCGCCAGCCGTTCTGCCAGTCCTCCTGCTCCACACCCTCGGTCTCCACGGTGTAGGCGATGCCGGCAGCCTCCATGCGGGCAGAGATCAGGGCCAGGGTCTCCACGGGGGAAGCGCCCGGCTCCAGATACATGTGGATGATGACCCGGTCGCGGGGTTTGTCCAGCAGCTCCTGCTCGATCAGGTCCACATGGGCGATCTCGGCCACCTGCTGCTCGATGTCGCTGTAGTCTTCGATATAGATGCCGCCCTCGGCGATCATGGTGGCAACGGCTTCGGCGTTGTCGGCGTCGGACTTGGCCACGGTCAGGCGGATGTCGGTCCATTCCATGGGGAAAACCTCCTTCAAAATTCTGTGTTTCCTTATACTAGTATAGTACCCGATTCCCGTCTGGGATGCAAGCCTTTGGGCAAAATGCCGGAGAAAAGAAAAGATTTTTCAACATAAAGCCGAGGATTGTACACGAAAACCAAAAAATGTTCACGCAAAAATACGCAAATAAGGACTTTTGACGCAATTTGATAGATTTATCGCGGAAAGGACTTTCCTTTTTTGCAAAAGTATGTTAATATTCTATTACGGAATTATGGACGGTCTGCAACCAGAGACTGTCTGTAAACACAAACATTTCTTAAGGAGGAATGTGCTTTATGATGAAGTATCTCCAGAAACTGGGCAAAGCACTGATGCTTCCCGTCGCTGTGCTGCCGATCTGCGGCATCCTGATGGGTCTTGGTTATGCCCTCGCTCCGGGCGTTATGGGCGTTCCCGGTGCACCGACTTCCGGTGCAGCATACACCGTTGGCTTCCTGCTGGTCAAGGCAGGCGGCGCTCTGATCGATAACATGGCATGGCTGTTCGCCATTGGTGCCGCTGTGGGCCTGGCCGACAACGACGGTACCGCAGGTCTGGCCGGTCTGGTCAGCTTCCTGATGATGCAGCAGCTGCTGAACCCCGGCGTGGTCGGCATGGTGCGCCATCTGGAAGAGGGCACCGCTACCTACATCGCCTTCCAGAAGGTCGCCGGCAACTCCTTCATCGGCATCCTGGCCGCTATTGTGGGTGCTGCCTGCTACAACAAGTTCAAGAATACCCAGCTGCCTGACTGGCTGGCATTCTTCTCCGGCAAGCGTTTCGTTGCCATTGCTACCGGCGTGATCTCCATTCTGGTGTCCGTTGTTCTGCTGTTCGTCTGGCCCGTCATCTTCGACGCACTGGTCGCCATCGGCAACGGCATCGCTGGCATGGACGGTATCGGCGCTGGCATCTACGCCTTCCTGAACCGTCTGCTGATCCCCACCGGCCTGCACCACGCTCTGAACAACGTGTTCTGGTTCGACACCATCGGCCTGGGCGACCTGTCCCACTTCTGGGCAGGCGAGACCAGCGCAGATGTGGGCTGGAGCCTGGGCATGTACATGTCCGGTTTCTTCCCCTGCATGATGTTCGGTATTGCCGGTGCTGCTCTGGCTATGGTCAAGACCGCCAAGAACAAGAAGGCTGCTATCGGTCTGGTTCTGTCCGCTGCAATCTGCGCCTTCGTCTGCGGCGTTACCGAGCCCTTTGAGTTCGGCTTCATGTTCCTGTGCTTCCCCCTGTACATTGTCTACGCTGCCCTGTACGGCATCTTTACCATCATCACCTACTACTCCGGTTTCCGTGCCGGCTTCTGCTTCTCCGCAGGTGCTACCGACCTGGTGTTCTCCGCTTCCCTGCCTGCAGCTGCTAAGACTTGGATGATCATTCCTCTGGGCATCGCTGCATTCGTGGTGTTCTACGCAGTGTTCTACTTCGCCATCACCAAGTTCGACCTGAAGACCCCCGGCCGTGAGGATGACGACGAAGAGACTGAGAAGAAGGTCGTTCTGGCCAACAACAACTACACTCAGGTTGCTTCTGCTGTCCTGGCTGCTGTCGGCGGCAAGGAGAACGTGAAGGACGTTGGCTACTGCGCAACCCGCCTGCGCTTTGAGGTGCTGGACAACGCGAAGGTTGACGAGAAGGCTGTCAAGGCTGCCGGTGCTGCCGGTGTCATCCGTCCCAGCAAGAACGCTTGCCAGGTCATCATCGGCACCAAGGTTCAGTTCGTGTACGACGAGCTGAAGAAGATGCTGTAACTGGCACTTCGGTAAAACAAAACAGGCGCGGAGGGCTGGTTGCCTCCGCATGACACCGCCGGGGGCGGGCGCAGAAAGCGCCCGTTCCCGGCGGCTTTTTGTTCACACAAACCGCTTTTCTTCCGAAAAGGAACGTGTTATACTCAGATCAAATGGATGCGGCTTCCCCGCAGGGAGGCGGCCGCTGAGAAGAACGAGGTGTTTTGCATGATCATTCAGAATGCACTGGTTTATACGCCGCGCCACACCTTTGAGCGCGGTACGCTGTTCATCCGCAACGGGCGCATCGTGCCCTTTGCCGCCCCGGAAGCGGGCGAAGAGGTGATCGACGCCGAGGGCCTGTATGCCCTGCCGGGTCTGGTGGACATCCACTTCCACGGGGCCATGGGCAAGGACTTCTGCGACGGCACCGAGGAGGCCATTCAGACGCTGGCCGACTTTGAGGCCAGCAAGGGCGTGCTGGCCATCTGTCCTGCCACCATGACCTACCCGGAAGAGTTTTTGAACCATGTGATGGACGCCGCCGCCGCCCACAAAAACGGCAAGGGCGCAGATCTGGTGGGCATCAACATGGAAGGCCCCTTCATCAGCCCCAAGAAGGTGGGTGCCCAGAACCCGGAGTATGTGCAGGGTGCTGACGCGGGGATGTTCCGCCGCCTGCAGAAGCGCGCGGGCGGCCTGATCAAGCTGGTGGACGTGGCCCCCGAAGAGCCGGGCAACCTGGATTTCATCAAGGAATGCCACAATGAGGTGCGCATCTCCATTGCCCACACCTGCACCGACTACGACACTGCCGTGCAGGCCTTTGAGGCCGGTGCCACCCACATGACCCACCTGTACAACGCCATGCCCGGCATTACCCACCGTGCCCCCGGCCCCATCATTGCGGCACTGGAGCACGGCGCAGAGGTGGAGCTCATCACCGACAACGTGCACATCCACCCGGCCATGGTGCGGTTCACCTTCAACACCTTCGGGGCCGACCATGTGTGCCTGATCGCCGACAGCATGATGGCCTGCGGCCTGCCGGACGGCCAGTACAGTCTGGGCGGACAGGCTGTGACCGTCCACGGCCCGCGCGCTACCCTGACCGAGCAGCCCGGTACCATTGCCGGCAGCAACACCTGCCTGTACGACTGCATGAAGCGTGCCGTGCTGGAGATGAACGTGCCGCTGGAGAGCGCCGTGCGCGCCGCCAGCGAGAACCCGGCCCGGAGCATCGGTGTGGACAACGACTACGGCAGCCTGGCCGCCGGCCGTTACGGCAACGTGATCCTGGCCGACAAGGAACTGAACATCAAGGCCGTGATCCAGAAAGGGACCCGCATCGTATGAACAAGACCTTTACCTGGCGGCTGCTGACCCCCGGCGAGCTGACCGACGTGTATCTGCAGGAAATGCGCCGCGACTTTCCCGCCGGGGAGCTCAAGCCGCTGAGTATGATCCTGACCAGCGAGGCCGAGGGCCTTGCCCACACCTGGGGCGTGTTTGACGGGGAGACGCTGGCCGCCTACCTGCTCATGGTGCGCCCGGATGGCAGTGCCATCAGTCAGCTGGACTATTTTGCCGTGGTGCCCGCCTACCGCGCGGGCGGCCTTGGCGCAAAGCTGCTGGCAGCCCTGCCGGAGTACGAAGCCGGGGCACAGGCCATCATCATTGAGGCCGAAATGCCCGAAAAGGCTGAGGACGAGGCCATGGCCGTGCGCCGCCTGGGTTTTTACGCCCGGTGCGGTGCCCGCGACACCGGCTACTATGAGCACCTGTTTGACGCGTGGTTCCGCATCCTGGTGCTGCCCTGCCCCGGTGCGCCGGAGCTGAGCGACAAGGACGCGCTGGACGCCCTGGTGAGCTGCTACAAACGCACCATCAGCGAGAGCCAGTGGCGCAAGTATGTGCAGTTCTATACCCCGGATGGGGGCCTGCACCTGTAAGAGAGACCCCGACGCAGGGTCGCAAAGGTAAAACAGCAATTGCTGAAAAGGAGGTTTTTCTTATGACAACTAAAATGGATCGGCGCACATTTCTGAAGGGGGCTGCGGCTGCTGCGGCAGCAGTGTCCCTGTCTGGCCTGCTGACGGGCTGCGGCGGCAACCAGCTGGCAGACAATGAGGTCCAGATCGGCCCCTTCATCGTAAAGGTGTATGGGCTGGATGTGGACCTGGGCACCGCCTCCGGCAACGACAAGGGTGCCATCACCGGAAAGGTGAAGCTACGTTATGATGCAGGCGGCAGCAGCTGGCAGGGCGGCAGCTACAACAACATGTTTAAGGCTGTGGTCGTTGACGCGAACCTGACCCAGGTGGCCCCCACCGGACAGTTCTTTGTTTCGGATGCGCTGGTGGGCAAGCCCTTTGCCACAGAGGAAAAGGACCTGAAGCTGAGCTTCCCCACCGATGAAGCCCGGCAGAATTTCCTGGACGGCAAGCCTGCCGTAATGACCATTACCATCAACAACATAACGGGTGTGCTGTTCCTGATGAAACGAGACGACAACAGTTTTGTTGCCACCCGGGTCGGCTGATCGGATCAAGAACCTTTTGCCCCGGGCACTCTGGAAAGAGTGCCCGGGGCTTTTTATCCTTCTACCCAGGGGCAGAAGGATGGTTTTGGGCAGTTTTTCCGGCAATGTAAAGAAATGTGCCACGGTTTTCACCGTCAGTTTACAAGCTCCTTGCAAAAGCCAGGCCCGGCCCCCAAAGTTTTACCTGCATTTTGCCCGTGTATGGTCGCAGCCTCCGGTGGGAATGCGCTACAATAAGGCCGTTCCCAAAGAAACACAACAAGAGACGCCGGGCGGGTGCCCGGCCCGATCTGGAGGAAAATATTATGAAAAAGATCACGCGTCGTTCGTTCCTGGCTGTCTGCGGCACCGTGGCAGCCGCTGCTGCCCTGACCGCCTGCGGCGGTTCCGCTTCTTCTGCTACGGTATCCACCGCTTCTTCCGCTGCCGGGAGCACTGCTGCCGGCACCCTGAGCGGCAATGTGGCCACCGGCGGTTCCACTTCCATGAAGAACGTCATCGCTGCCCTGACCGAAGGCTTTGCCGAGGTGGAGCCGGGCGTTACCGTCAGCTATGACCCCACCGGTTCCGGCGCAGGCATCACCGGTGCCACCGACAAGACCCTGAACATCGGCCTGTCCTCCCGTGCCCTGAAGGACGACGAGAAGAACGATGTGGACGGCACCACCGTGGCACTGGACGGCATCGCCATCATCGTGAATAAGGACAGCAAGGTGGCGGACCTGACCGTGGACCAGCTCAAGCAGATGTTCACCGGCGAGATCACCAACTGGTCTGAGGTTGGCGGCGACGACGGCGAGATCGTGCTGATCGGCCGTGAGGCCGGTTCCGGCACCCGCGACGGCTTCGAGAGCATCGTGGATGTGAAGGACAGCTGCAAGTATGCACAGGAGCTGACCGCTACCGGCGCTGTCATCAGCGCTGTGGAGGCCAACCCCCTGGCCATCGGCTACGCTTCCCTGTCCGCTGTGGGCGATACTGTAGCCATGGTCACCGTGGAAGGCGTGGAGTGCAGCGAGGCTACCGTCAAGGACGGCAGCTACAAGATCCAGCGTCCCTTCGTGTTCGTCACCAACAAGAGCGTGGCCCTGTCGGAGCAGGCACAGGCCTTCATGGACTTTGCCGCCAGCAAGGACGCTGCCGACCTCATCCGCACCGCAGGCGCTGTGCCCGTGAACGAGTAAAAGGCGCTCAGAGCCAGCCCGGCTGGGAGTTCCCCCGCGAAATTCGGGGCTTCCAGCTCCCGCCCTATTGCCTACGGCAACAGGGTCCCACCCTCGGATCATTCGCTGGTGAAACTCCCGGCCGAACTGACCCGGTAAACAGGATGGGGACAATGATAAAATTAGCCCACCGCGTTGGCCTGCCGTTTCTGCGAGCCGGCGCGGCTTTTATAAAGGTTTTCAGCTATGAACAAAAAATCCTATCTGGCTCGGGTACGGCTGCCCCGGACCCCGGCAGAGTGGCTGGAAGCGATGATGAATTTCATCTTCTTCCTGTGCGGCATGCTGGCGGTGGGCTGCGTGGTGCTCATCTCGGTGTACATGGTCCTCTCCGGTGTTCCGGCCATCCACAAGATCGGCCTGTTCCGGTTCCTGCTTGGCACCGAGTGGGCCTCCACCGCCGCCGACCCGAAGTTCGGCATCCTGCCCTTTATCCTGTCCAGTGTGTACGGTACGCTGGGTGCCACCCTCATCGGTGTGCCCGTCGGCCTGCTCACGGCGGTGTTCCTGTCCAAGGCGGCCGGCCCGAAGGTGCGCACGGTGGTGGTCACGGCCATTGAGCTGCTGAGCGGCATCCCCAGCGTGGTGTTTGGCCTGCTGGGCATGCAGGTGCTGGTGCCCGCCGTGGCAAAGACCTTTGGCAAGGCGTCCGGTGCCTGCCTGCTGTCGGCCATCGTGGTACTGTCCATCATGATCCTGCCCAGCATCGTGTCCGTGTCGGTGACGGCCCTCAACGCCGTGCCGCCGGAGTATGAGCAGGGCAGCCTGGCCCTGGGTGCCACCGACACCGAGACCTGGTTCAAGATCAGTGTGCCTGCTGCCAAAAGCGGCATTGCCGCCGGCATCGTGCTTGGCATCGGCCGCGCCATCGGCGAGGCCATGGCGGTAATGATGGTGGCCGGCAACAGCCCCAACATGCCGGACAGCGTGTTCCGCAGCGTCACCTTCCTGACCACGGCCATTGCCAAGGAAATGAGCTACGCCGGCGGCCTGCAGCGGCAGGCGCTGTTCAGCATTGCTCTGGTGCTGTTCGGGTTCATCATGATCATCAATGTGGTGCTCAACGTGGTGCTGAAGGGAGGCGACCGCGATGCATAACGGGTTTTCGCCCTCCCGCCGGGCATGGAACCGTGTGATGACGGTGCTGGTGTGGGCGGCTGCCCTGCTGGTGATGGCGCTGGCGGCGGGCATCCTGGGCATGGTGCTGGTGCGCGGTGTGCCGCACATCCGCTGGAACTTCCTCACCACCACGGCCAGCGTGCTGAAAGGCACCGACGGCATCCTGCCGGCCATCCTCAACACGCTGTACGTCATCCTGCTGACCCTGCTCATCGTGCTGCCGCTGGGTGTGGGTGCGGCGGTCTACCTGACTGAATACGCCTCCAACCGCCGTCTGATCGAGGTGATCGAGTTCACCAACGAGACGCTGGCCGGCATCCCCAGCATCCTCTATGGTCTGGTGGGCATGCTGGTGTTCAGCCAGGCGCTGGGCTTCCAGACCTGCCTTTTGTCCGGCAGCCTGACGCTGGTGGTCATGAACCTGCCCACCATCATCCGCACCACCCAGGAATCCCTAAAAACGGTGCCCCAGGGCTACCGCGAGGGTGCGCTGGGTCTGGGTGCCGGTAAGTGGCACATCATCCGCACCATCGTGCTGCCCTGCAGCATCGACGGCATCGTCACCGGCTGCATCCTGGCCGTGGGCCGTATCGTGGGCGAGAGCGCCGCGCTGCTGTTCACCGCCGGTGCGGCGGAAGTAATCGCCAAGGGTGTGGTCAAGGCCTACACCTCCAACGGTGCCACCCTGTCGGTGCTGCTGTACCTGCGAGCCTTTGAGGACGGCGATTTTGCCTCCGCCTGGGCCATCGGTGCCGTGCTGCTGGTGCTGGTGCTGGTCATCAACCTGGCCGCCCGGCTGGCCAAAGCAAAACTGAAACAGAAGCAGTAAAAATAAAGAGGTACTCTATGGAAAACACGAAGGTGCCGGTCATCTCGGCAAAAAACCTGAACCTCTGGTACGGCGACTTCAAGGCGCTGAAACATATCTCGCTGGACGTGGGCGAGCGGGAGATCACGGCCCTCATCGGCCCCTCCGGCTGCGGCAAGTCCACCTTCCTGAAAACGCTCAACCGCATGAACGACCTTGTGCCGGGCGTGCGCATCGAGGGGGATGTCCGCCTCAAGGGGCAGGACATCTTTGCCCGGGACATGGAGCTCACCGACCTGCGCCGCCGGGTGGGCATGGTGTTCCAGAAGGCAAACCCCTTCCCCATGAGCATCTACGACAACATCACCTACGGCCCCAAGCTCCACGGTGTGCGCAATAAGGCAGAGCTGGATGAGCTGGTGGAAAGCTCCCTGCGGGGTGCGGCCCTGTGGGACGAGGTGAAGGACCGGCTGAAAAAGAGCGCCCTGGGCCTGTCCGGTGGCCAGCAGCAGCGCCTGTGCATCGCCCGCGCCCTGGCTGTCAAGCCCGAAGTGCTGCTGATGGATGAGCCCACCAGCGCCCTGGACCCCGGCTCCACCATGAAGGTGGAAGAGCTGATGAGCGAGCTGAAAAAGAACTACACGGTGGTCATCGTCACCCACAACATGCAGCAGGCTGCCCGTATCAGCGACCGCACGGCCTTCTTCCTGCTGGGCGAGCTGGTGGAGGTGGGCCCCACCAACCAGATCTTCAGCGCCCCGCAGGACAAGCGCACCGAGGATTACATCTCCGGCCGGTTCGGTTAAATCGAGGAGGAAAGACCAATGAGCATCCGCAAACAGTACGACACCGATCTGGAAGCCCTCAAGGCGGCGCTGGTGGAAATGGGTAGCAACTCTGCCGAGGCCGTGGAGGCCGCTCTGGAAGCACTGTGCACCGCCGATGCCGAAGCCGCCCAGAAGATCGTGAAGGGCGACAGCCGCATCAACAACATGGAGCAGGACATCGAGCACCGCTGCATGACCCTGCTGCTGCGCCAGCAGCCGGTGGCCGGGGACCTGCGCCGCATCTCCACCGCCATGAAGGTGGTCACCGACATTGAGCGCATCGGCGACCATGCTTCGGACATTGCCGAGATCATCCCGCATCTGGTCACCGTGCGCAAGGAGGGCGACCCGGCGGTGAGCCAGGCCATTGCCATGGGCCGCAAGGCATACCAGATGATCCAGGACGCCATGGCGGCACTGACCGCGGAGGACGAGCTGGCCGCCCGCAAGGTCATTGCGGCCGACGACGCCGTGGACTTTGACTTCAATGCCATTAAGCACACCCTCGCGCAGGAGATCGCAGCCGACCCCGCTAAGGTGGACGCTGCGCTGGACCTGCTGATGGTGATCAAATATCTGGAACGCATCGGCGACCACGCGGTGAACGTGGCCGAGTGGGTGCAGTTCGTGCGCACCGGCCGTTACAAGGACGAGAGCATGTTTTGATCAAGCGATTTTCCTCATTTTCTTCCAGATGGGCCGCGCTGTGCAGTTCGTGCACAGGCGGCCCTTTTTGCTGAGGAAAATAATTCAAAAATTTTTATCATTTCGTGCAATCTTCCGGGACCGTGTTTCGTATACGAAGTGTAAGGGCCTTCAAGCAAGACCTGCAGTTCCCGTGCGGCGGGTGTCCGGCTTCCCCCAGTCCCCGCCCGCCGTACCGTTACAGAGGAGATCCAGATGATGCAGACCAAGAACGAGATGCTGGAGAGCCGCACGGAAGCCGTCAGCCGCGACGCGCTGGTGCGGGCGGCTCTGCAGGAGATCACCCAGAATTACCGCGAGGCCAGCCTGTCCAACGTGGCGCGGGCCTATGGCGTTTCGCTGGCATACGTCAGCGAGTGCGTGCGTGCGCAGACCGGCAAGACCTACAAGGAGCTGCTGCAGAGACACCGCATGGAGACGGCGGCCCGCCTGCTGCGCCGCAGCGATCTGAACATCCAGCAGATCATTGCCCAGGTGGGTTACGAGAACACCAGCTATTTTTATCGTCTGTTCCACGAGCGCTACGGCCTGAGCCCCCGTGAGTACCGTCAGGTGCGCGCAGTCCGCAGCCGGACCACGGCCTGAGCATTCCAAGCAAGAGAATCACTTTCCCCCCTGAGCAGGGCACTGGTGTGAGACGCACGGTGCCCTGCTTTCTTGCAGTTGTGCCGATGCACAAAAAACTGGTGTTTTCTGGCAGGATGTAGTATAATAACAAGTGCAACAAAGCTGTGCCGCGCCTTCCTTGCGGAGAATATGCGGCAGGATAAGAGGGTGTAAACAGATGTTTCGTGGAGCAGTGAGAGGAGATCTGCCGCAGATCCTGCAGATCTATGCCCATGCGCGGGAAGCCATGGCGGCTTCGGGCAACCCCACCCAGTGGGGCGACAACTTTCCCCCGCAGGAGCTTCTGGAGGAGGACATCGACTCCAACCGGCTGTTCGTGTATGTGGTCAACGGCCAGCTGATGGGCGTGTTCGCCTTCATTCTGGGGGCGGACCCCACCTATCAGGTGATCGAGGACGGAGCATGGCTGAACGATGCCCTGCCCTATGGCACCATCCACCGGCTGGCCTCCTCCGGCAAGAGCAAGGGGGTGGCTTCGGCGGTCATCGAGTGGTGTCTGGAGCACTGCCAGAGTCTGCGGGCGGACACCCATGCCGACAACCAGATCATGCAGCATCTGCTGGAAAAGAACGGCTTTACGCGCTGCGGCATCATCCATGTGGCGGACGGAACGCCCCGCATCGCCTACCAGAAGCTGGCCCTGACCCAGCAGCACAGCTGAGCCAAAAACACAGCATAGCACCCTTTGCCCCGAGGGCCCGGCCCCGGGGCAGGGGGTGCTTTTTTGTTGTCAAAACCGCAAAACTGTATTTTATACAAATACAGTTTTCGGGGCGAAAAAATAAAAGTTCACAAAAATTGGAAAATGAGAGAGAAAAATACCTGGAAATACTTCCTCTTTTGGGCCGTCTGTGCTATAATGACACTTGTTCTTGGGTAAGAGACAGAAAACTGTACGCATGAGGCGTACAGCATAAAGAGGAGTGTTATCATATTATGAAGACCCTGAAAGCTGCTGTTGCAAAATACAACGGCATCAGTCTGATCCTGCGCATCCTCGTCGGCCTGGCAGTCGGCGTGGTGCTGGCACTGGTGGCCCCGGGTGCCGGTTGGGTGGCTGAGTTCGGTAGCCTGTTCGTCGGCGCATTGAAGGGCATTGCCCCGGTGCTGGTGTTCGTGATCGTGGCAAGCGCCCTGGCACAGGGTTCTTCCAGGTTGGACCGCCGCTTTGGCACGGTGATCTGGCTGTACATGCTCACCACCTTCCTGGCCGCTGCCATTGCGGTGGTGACCAGCTTCCTGTTCCCGGTGACCGTCGTGCTGGCCGATGCCGCCCAGTCCGACGTGATCCCCCAGGGTCTGGGCGAAGTGATGAGCACCCTGCTCACCAACTTTGTGGCCAACCCCGTGGCGGCCATCATGAACGGCAACTATATCGGCATCCTGTTCTGGGCCTGCATGTTCGGCATTGCCATGAAGGGCATCGGCTCTGAGAGCACCAAGACCTTTATGGCCAACACCGCCGATGCGGTGTCCCAGATCGTGCGCTGGATCATCAATCTGGCACCCTTCGGCATCATGGGTCTGGTCT
>ERZ833963.714-NODE-714-length-47444-cov-10.649201_pt1 | contig 47444 bp, 47 predicted proteins | sample MGYA00519693_ERZ833963 | MGnify/ENA primary metagenome ERZ833963 (study PRJEB31850, sample SAMEA3708748) | human gut metagenome | biome: human gut; feature: human-associated habitat; material: faeces | place: China | collected 2014 ...
TAATTTCACTACTGAGCCAATTTTCTTTGCTATTCCGGACTAGATAGTAATTCTATTTTTTATTTCTTGAAATAAGGAGTAAGAAATATGATTTAGTCGGTAGTGACGAAAGATTAATGTTAACCTTAGTTTATTTAAGAATCATAAAGGCGGAGACGCCTTTTTTCGTATTTAGGAGTTAACAATGGAAAAAGAATACATTTTAGCAATTGATGAAGGGACAACGACGGCTCGGGCTATTATTTTTGACCACAGTGGTAAAAAGGTAGCTGTTGCCAGACACCCAATTCAACAAATTTTACCGAATCCTGGTTGGGTCGAACATGATCCCAATCTGATTTGGAATGCTGTACAAACTACTATCGCTACTGCTCTGATTGATTCAGGTATTAAACCCGATCAGATCAAAGCAATTGGGATTGCTAGTCAAAGAGAGACAACTGTTGTTTGGGATAAAGAGACTGGTTTGCCAATTTATAATGCCATCGTTTGGCAAAGTCGACAAACTGTTCACTTGGCTAATGACATGATCAAGGCTGGTTTCAAAGATGAAATTCATAAAAAGACTGGTTTGATTATCAGCCCTTATTTCTCAGCTACTAAAATTCGTTGGATTCTCAATCACGTTGAAGGTGCTCAGGAGCGTGCTGAAAAAGGTGAATTGCTCTTTGGAACTATTAATACGTGGTTGTTATGGAAGTTGACTGATGGGGCCAGCTTTATGACCGATTATGCCAATGCTAGTCGGACGATGTTGTTCAATATCAATACTTTGCAATGGGATGAAGATTTATTAAAGCTCTTTAATATTCCTAAAGCTATGTTGCCAGAAGTTAAATCGAATTCAGAAGTATTTGGAATAACTAAAAATTATCAATTTTATGGTTCGGAAATTCCAATTTCTGGGATGACTGGTTCTCAACAAGCCTCACTCTTTGGTCAAATGGCCTTTGAAAAGGGAATGGTCAAAAATACTTACGGAACTGGTGCTTTTGCGGTCATGAATACCGGTGACAAACCAGCTTTATCCGATAATAATTTGTTAACGACGATTGCTTACGGTATCAACGGTGAAATCAAGTATGCCTTAGAAGGTAGTGTATTCGTGGCTGGAGCGGCGTTACAGTGGTTGCGTGATGATATGCGTTTGATCAACAATACTCCGCAAACTTCAGATTATGCAAAAGATTCAACCGATCATGATGAAGTTTATGTCGTTCCAGCTTTTGCCGGTTTGGGTGCACCTTATTGGGATAACCAAGCACACGGTACGATGTTTGGAATTACTCGTGGCACAACTGATAAGGACTTGGTCAAAGCGACGTTGCAGGCGATTGCATATCAAACGAAAGATATCATTGAAACGATGAGTTCTGATGCTAAGATGCCAATTGAAGTCTTAAAAGTCGACGGAGCAGCATCTGCCAATGATTACTTGATGCAATTTCAAGCTGATATTTTAGGGATTTCTCTCCAGCGTTCATCAGAATTGGAAACCACTTCATTAGGAGTTGCTTTTATGGCTGGTTTAGGAATTGGTTTCTGGAAAGATATCGACGATATTAAGAAGAACTATCAAACTGGTAAGATGTATCAACCAAAAATGAAAGAATCTCTTAGAAATGATCTTTATGATGGCTGGAAAGAGGCTGTTAAAGCAACAATGGCCTTCAAACATAACGCTAAATAATAAGAACCTATATTAAAAGGCTCTTATTTTTTTTTGCCTATATATAAGGCTTTGAGAACTGTTTATTAAAAAATGCTTTGACACTTTTGATTTGTAAGTTTAATATTAATGTATTATTTGTGTAATGTGAGGAGAATTTTTTAATGGACGAAAAGAAAGACCGAGGATTTTTCGGTCAACCGATAGGGTTACGTACATTATTCCTAACTGAATTTTGGGAAAGATTCAGTTACTATGGTATGCGTGCCATTTTGCTATTCTACATGTACTATGCTGTAACAAAGGGCGGACTTGGTATGGACCGTACCACTGCAGCATCTGTCATGTCTATCTACGGTTCACTAGTTTATATGTCTAGTGTGCTTGGTGGATTTATCAGTGATAGACTTTTGGGACCTAGAAGAACTGTCTTCTGGGGTGGTGTCTTGATCATGTTTGGTCATATCGTATTGTCACTCCCAATGGGCGAAACTGGTTTGTTTGTATCAATTGGACTTATTGTTATTGGTACTGGTTTATTGAAGCCAAACGTATCTGAAATGGTTGGTGGATTGTATACCGAAGGAGATCCAAGACGTGATTCTGGTTTCAGTATTTACGTTATGGGTATCAACTTGGGTTCACTTGTTGCTCCACAAGCCGTTACAACGATGTGGAATCACTTTAATTTCCATGCTGGTTTCTCATTAGCTGCTATTGGTATGTTCTTAGGATTAGTAGTTTACTGGTGGGATGGTCGTAAGTACCTTCCTAAAGAAAGTTTACAAGCACCAGATCCAATTACTGATGCTGAACGTAGTAAATTCTACAAACGTGTCATCATTGGTGTAATTGCACTTGTTGTTATTGTTGTAATTATGATGATTATGAATGCTTTCACAGTTGACAACTTTATTACTATCTTGAGTATCTTGGGTATCGCTTTGCCTGTTGGTTACTTCGTAATGATGCTAACAAGTAAAAAGGTTACAAAGATCGAAAGATCACGTGTATTTGCTTATATTCCATTGTTCATCGCTGCTGCAATTTTCTGGGCAATTGAAGAACAAGGCTCTGTTGTTTTGGCACTTTTCGCTGCTGAACAAACTCAATTAAACTTTGCTGGTTTGCATTTGTCAGCTCCACAATTCCAAATGCTTAACCCATTCTTCATCATTATCTATACACCATTCTTTGCATGGTTATGGATTAAATTGGCTAAACGTCAACCATCATCACCATCTAAGTTCTGGATGGGGTTAGTTGCTACAGCCATTTCATACTTTGTTTTGATTATTCCTTTGATTGGCTTAGCTCCCGGTGGCAAAGTTAGTCCACTATGGCTAGTTCTAAGTTGGGGTATCATTGAAATTGGTGAAATGTTGATTTCTCCAGTTGGTTTGTCAGCCACAACAAAACTTGCTCCTAAGGCCTTCAGAGGTCAAATGATGAGTATGTGGTTCCTAGCTGATTCAGCTGGACAAGCTGCCAATGCTCAATTAGTTAAGTTATTCGAACCAGGAAACCCACAAAATGAAATGATGTTCTTCGGTGTAACTGGTATCGTTACATTAGTTGCCGCAGTTATCTTGATTATGTTTGTACCTAAGATCAAGAAATTGATGGCCGGTGTTAACTAAAAAATCGTATATTAAACTAAGTCATAACTTCGGTTATGGCTTTTTTGTTTTCTGACGAAAAAATATTTAAAATTCTTTATGAAATCGTTTACAATATTGATATAAACATTTGTAGAGGAGCGAGTGTTCATGAGGAAGAAAATCGAGCTGTTGATTCTTAGTTTCATCGCAGCACTAGCAATAGTCTTGGGAATTGCCCAAACTACCAAAGCTGTACAGATTAATAATGATCAAAAAGTTGTTACCTTGAGCGTAAGTCGGGTAGCAACTTTTTGATTTTTGATATAAAAATACTTCTATTTGGGGCTATAATAATCCAAATGAAAAGGCTAACAATCATAGAAGGGGTGATTTTATGAAGAAATTAGTTAAAACTTTAATTTATAGTTTAGCTGTTTTTATTGGAATTTTCGGTATGGGGCAGTTGAATGTTTTGGCTGACGATTCTGATCAAAATTCTACTGGTACCACGACAGGTGAACAGAGTGAATCTCTTAATGTCGATGAACAAAAATGGGGAGATAATGCCTCTTGGTCGATTAAAGATGATGTGCTTTATTTAAATGGTACTGAAATATCTGATAATGAAAAGGGAGATCTCACAGTTCCGTGGTCTCAATATTATGAACAAATTAAAAAGGTTGTAATTAATTCTGATAATAATAGTAAATTACTACTTCCAAGTAATTCTAGTTATTTATTTGCAAATATGACGAATGTAACTGAAATTGGTGGGCTTAATAAGTTGGATGTGTCTAAAGTTGATAGTTTTGAAGGGATGTTTGCAGAAGATAATTTTCTTCTTAATATAGACTTAAGTAGTTTTGAGCCTAATCAGGAAAAAGAGTTAAATCTTTCAAAGATGTTTAATGATGATTTTCGTTTGCATGAGGTAGATATAAGCAAATTTACGAATTCGAATGACAATATAAAAAATATATTTTATAAAACTAATCGATTGTATCAAATTAAGATTTCTGGTTTGGATTTTTCCAAGGATTCAGGTCTTGATGTGGATTCATGGATAAACCCAAATGATGAAAAAGAAAATCAAGCAGAATATCCACAGGGTGGAACAGATGTTAGTACTTGGAATTTGAAAGTAAGTGAAAAAAATATGAGTGAGACCTTTTTTACTTTCGGATTGTATTCTAATAAAAGTGTTACGTTAAATAGTGATGACTTAGAGGATTCTGAACCTTCAGGAGATTATAGTTCTATGCTTGCTTCTGATTTTTCGGGAGAAAAGCTTTTTATGGGAGCATTAACAATTAAAAAGAGTGTTTTTTCTTATGTAGGGCAAACCATAACAATTCAGGCTCCAAGTATTTCCGGATATACGGCAAATCCTAATACGGTCAAAATAAAATTAAAGACATTTAATGGGGATCCTAATAAGATTGGTGCATATGTGTTAGACGTGTCAAAAAGTGAAAAATCTTTTGCGGTTATTCAAAATGGGAATAGAATGGAAAATAATTACACAATTTACTACACTAAAAATCCGTCCGCACCAACAGTAACTTCCAAATTCACACACAAACTTCAAACCTTAACCACATACCCAGATCAAGATTCTGCCGACATTTATGATGAAGATGGTAACCTAAGTAAAACTGTTGCTCTTTCACCAAACTCAAATTGGCAAACCGACGAGTACATGACTATTAAAGGCGAGAAGTACTACCGTGTAGCAACTAATGAATTCGTCAAAGCTTCTGATATTTACCTATACAAGGATAAAGATTCAGTAGTTAGAACTCACGATGGAGCTGACTATATCTCGCTAGATAATTCTCACGGCGATACAGTAACCAATCGTGCTTTAGCTGTCAAAACTGATTGGAAAATTGATAAAGTAATTAAAATTAATAATGAAGATTATTATCGTGTAGCGACAAATGAGTTCGTAAAAGCCGATAATGTCGACGTTATAAGGTAGTTAAAAAGATGAATCTGAAAATGATTCATCTTTTTTTGCAAAAAACTCTTGAAATGGTCTGTTATTTTCGGTAATATAATTAAGTCGGATAAAGACATGTGGTAAACACATGGAGGGGTAGCGAAGTCTGGCTAAACGCGGCGGACTGTAAATCCGCTCCTTCGGGTTCGGTGGTTCGAATCCACTCCCCTCCATATTAGGGATATAGTTTAAAGGTAGAACTACGGTCTCCAAAACCGTCGGTGTGGGTTCAATTCCTACTATCCCTGTTTCTACCTTTTATCATGGCGGTATTGGTGAAGTGGTTAACACACCGGTTTGTGGCACCGGCACACGTGGGTTCGACTCCCACATACCGCCCTTTATTGGGTTATAGCCAAGCGGTAAGGCAACGGACTTTGACTCCGTCATGCGCTGGTTCGAATCCAGCTAACCCAATTGCTGTAAAAAAAGAATATGGCGGTATAGCCAAGTGGTAAGGCAGAGGTCTGCAAAACCTTCATCACCGGTTCAAATCCGGTTACCGCCTTTGGTTATGCTTAAGTAATCAGGCATAGAAATATGCCGGTGTGGCGGAATTGGCAGACGCGCAGGATTCAAAATCCTGTTCCCACTAGGGAGTATCGGTTCGACCCCGATCACCGGTATTGGATGGTTTTTAAAACCTTTTTTAAACCAAATATCAGTTAGCTCAAATTGTTGTTATATCAATGATTTGAGCTTTTTTTGTATCTCCGAATAATGGAACTTTTGAGTGTTTTTTGAGTTTCTGCACATATTTTGCACATAATTATATCTGAATTAATTAATTTCAAAATGATCCACCATAACGGAGACAGCATTTTTACCATTGTATTTTAAATTGAAGGAATATTCATCGTGAACTTTAACTTTGCCATTAATGAAACCTTGAATAGTTATCTTGTTACCAATTTTAATGGTTTTATTAGTTTTAATAGTCGTGACGAAGTACTGATTGCTAGTCTTTAATGGAGTTAGTAGCAAATGATAATTGCTTTGATCATCAAGATAGATGTCCTTCACGAAGAAATTTCTTAAAGTTAAGTTCATAAATAGTACATTACTGCTGTATTGTTCCATAGAAGTTATATCTAGCTCTTTAGAGATGTCTGGATACTTGTCTTTAGACTTTTTCTTATTAGATTGAGAAACGGCTTCTACGTCGCTTTTAAGGTTATTCTTTAAAGGATTAAAATTCTCTACAGTACAATCCGATAAAAAAATGAGACTGGTAATTAAAGCAATCCTTTTTCGATTCATGACGGCCTCCTAAAACGTATCTACGATTAGTATAATTCTTTGATTATGCTGACATATAGGTAAAAGGGTAGCTAATTGTTTATGTTTGATAAATATATATTTATTGCTTAATCAATTAATATAATGATTTAAATTCAATTATTGCCCTTATTTGGTATCTAAAAAAATTGTGGCTTGTTAAGATGATTATGAAAAACGGGAAGGAAAACACGCCAATGTCTTTAACCAAACAACATTTGATTGAAACTATTTATCAAGAATTTTCTAGTCGTCGTATTGAAAAATTTACTCTAGTGGAATTGTCTCAAAAAGCTACTGTTTGTCGGAGTACAATTTATAATAATTTTGGCAGTTTAGAATATGTGTATAAAGATCTGATTGAGAAAGTTATTCTTAAAGAGATCACACGTGATTGCCAATCATATGAAGAATTGATCAAAAATCTAGTTACCTATATTTACGACAACAAGATGCTTTGTTTGAATTTGTACCGCCAAACTGTTCCTTTTATTAATCAAGAACACGTTCATCGCCAAATAATGGAAGATTAATGGAAGATTTCGGTAAAGTGTTGATTCAATACAATCAGGAAAAGGTAATTAGTAAGGTGGCTTTGGATGCATTTATCTTAATGCTAAGGAAGCAATTCGATAATAATTTAAAAACTAATCAAATTGAAATGATTGATATTTTAGTAAAATATGGACATTTTTTGTTTAATGTATAAAATTGGACATTTTCAGAAAAATGTAGATTCTCAGATGAAAATGAACACGTTAAAATATATTTGTAATCAGGAATGATTATAAAAAAAATAAAGATGAGAATTGTGGGAGTAATTTTATGAATAAAAAAAAACAATGATTCGTTGTGGGGTCATTGTTTTAGTGCGTCTATTTTCACATTTGAGATTATTATTAAATCATGTATTATATATACTTGAGGTGAAAAAATGTTTAGAAATGCTAAAGAGGAAGATGCAGATCAGATATTGCCAATTTTGTTCCAAATCTTTGATGAAATGGAATTAGATGTTTTCAAAAAAGTTGGCGACGAAAAGATGGCTCAAGTTATTAAAGAAGGCTTTTTCCAACCAGGTTATCGCTATGGATTGGATAATATCTTAGTTAATGAGATCGATGGCAAAGTAGTAGCAATTATGGTCGGTTATCCAGAAGAAGCAGAAGACACAATTGACGAACCTTTGAAGAAGATTATGCACAAGTATGGTATCAAAGAAGATAACTTATTTGGAGATAAGGAAGCTTGGCCTGGTGAATGGTATTTGGATTCATTTGCGGTTGCTCCAGAATTCCAAGGTAAAGGTATCGGAACTGCAACTATGGAACATTTTATTGAAGTGATCCGTGAACGTGGTGAAAAAATCCTAAGTTTAAATGTTGATGTTGATAATGCACCTGCCAGACATGTTTATGACAAAACTGGTTTCAAACAAGTTGGACAATTATATATCGGTAGTCATTTGTATGACCACATGCAATATGATTTAACTAAATAAAGACCCTTCCTTTAAATAGGAAAGGTCTTTTATTTGTTAAAATTATTTAGGTAAGGCATTTTAGATTTTAAGCCTAAATTATCTAGATCAGTTTTTGGTGCTAAAGTAGGTAGTTTAATGTATTTATCTAAAAAGATGGCTAATAAAGTACTCATTGGACCGTCATCCAAATTGCTAAATGATAATTCTAATCCAGGATGTCCCTGGCTTAAAATAGTCGGTTGAACTTGCAAAACTTCTTTACCAGCTTGAGTTACGTGATAATTAGACTCGACCAAGTTACCGACGACACTCCAATTAACTTTGCTCAAATAGACAAACTTTAAGTCGATCATTGGCAATGCATTGATAGTAGCTTTTTCTTCACCGTTGATTTTAATAGAGTAAATTTTTAGAAAGTTATTTTTTAAACTTATTTCACCAATTAACGTATTTAAACGATTATATAATTTGATCAAGAAAGGATTGTCTTTGTCGCGTGAGGCTATAAAGACGGTTTCTTTACTTTGATTGGCAATGACTAAAATGTTGCCAACTGCCAAATCTGCTTTACGAATATAAAGCTCCATGGTTAATCCTGCTTTTGGTCCTCAATCGTTTTTTCTATGATTTGAGCTACGCCATCGTTGGCATTATTGTCAGTTTCAACTTGGGCGATTTCCTTAATGGCTGGAATAGCGTTTTTCATAGCTACGCCGACTCCAGCATCTCTGATCATGGAATAATCGTTTAAATTATCTCCAATTGCCATAATTTCATCGGGTGAGATATTACGTTTTTTGGCATATTGTAGAAGAGCAATTCCTTTTTGGGCATCGACACTATTAACTTCAACGTTATTAGGGGATGAGGAAGTGACAACTACGTCTTTAATTTTTTTGGTGATTTCTTTTTTCATAGGAGCAAGTACTCTATGTTGATGTTCATTGAAACCAATCAATTTCATGATTTTGAAGGATTTATCATTGAAGATATGGTCATAACTGTCTACGAAGTTCATTGGCATCATTTTGACGCGTTCTTGAGTATCTCTTAAGGCTTGTTTGAAAGAAGTGCCAGGGTTTAATTTTACTAGTAAATTAGCCAAGTTATTGACTCTAGCCTCGCGGTCGTTTGAAAAAATTCCCTTATCAGTAACGACTTCAAAATAAACACCATATTTATGAAAGTAGTCAACGACTTTATTTTGAGATTCTGCTGAAATCGGATTGCTAGAAATCAATTTTTCATTGCTGTCAAAGACTTCAGCTCCGTTTAAAGTAATATATCCTGGATGAACTTGATTTCTTAAAAATGGTTTGGCCTCACTCAAACCACGGCCGGTAGCAATTAGAAATTCGATGCCAGTCTTTTGTGCATCCTTGATTGCTTGGATGTTACGATCTGAAACCTCCATCTTTTCGTTTAGTAAAGTACCATCCATATCGGATGCGATTAATTTAATCATAAAGTTTCCTCCGAATGCGTTATGCTATAAGTGAATGTTACCATATTTTATGGCATTATATATCAAAACAGGTAGGTGTAAATTTGAAAACCTTAATAAATAATGATTGGCAAGAAGTTTTGAATGGTGAATTTGACAAACCGTATTATGAAAAGCTTCGCGAATTTCTAGTAGAAGAATATAATACGCAAACTATTTATCCAGAGATGCACCACATTTATCAGGCTTTTGAGTGGACTCCCTTTTCAAAGACGAAGGTTGTCATTTTAGGACAAGATCCTTATCATGAACCAAATCAAGCAATTGGTTGTAGTTTTGCCGTTCAACCGGGTGTAACGATTCCACCATCATTGCGTAATATTTACAAGGAATTACAAGATGATTTGGGTTGTACACCAGTTAATCACGGTTATTTGAAATCTTGGGCTACTCAAGGAGTTTTATTGCTCAACTCGGTTCTCACAGTGAGAAGAGGTCAAGCTAACTCTCATAAGGGTAAAGGCTGGGAACAGTTAACCGATTATGCTATCAAGGCCTTGTCAGAACGTGGCAAAGTTGTCTTTATTTTATGGGGAAATGCTGCTAAGAGTAAAATTCCCTTGATTGATCAATCGAAGAATACAATTATTTCTTCAACGCATCCGAGCCCATTTGCTGCTAGATATGGATTTTTTGGCTCCAAACCATTTTCTAAGGCAAATCAAGCGCTTTTAAACTATAATGAAAAAGAAATCAATTGGCAGTTACCTGAACGTGCTGATGATGAAATGGAGGAAAAGTAATGGATTTATTTGAAAGTCTCAAAAGTAAGATTAATGGAAAGGATTTAACAATTGTTTTCCCAGAAGGTGAAGAACCTAGAATTTTAGGTGCTGCCGTTCGTTTAGTTAAAGAAAATGTTCTTAAACCTATTTTAATTGGTAGCCAAGAAGAAATCGATAAGGTTGCTGACGAAAAATCATTTGATATTTCTGGTATTGAAATTATTGATCCTAAAAATTATGCTGACTTCGACACAATGGTTGAAAAATTTGTTGAACGTCGTAAAGGTAAGAATACTAAAGAACAAGCTGAAAAAATGCTTCTAGATAACAACTATTTTGGAACAATGCTAGTTTATATGGACAAAGCTGACGGGATGGTTTCTGGTGCCATTCATTCAACTGGTGACACTGTTCGTCCAGCTCTTCAAATCGTTAAAACAGCTCCTGGTAATTCAAGAATCAGTGGTTCATTCATCATGCAAAAAGGTGAAGAACGTTATATGTTCGCTGATTGTGCTATTAATATTAATCCTAATGCTCAAGAATTAGCTGAAATTGCCGTTCAAACAGCTAAAGATGCTAAGTTATTTGATATCGACCCTAAAGTTGCTATGTTGAGCTTTTCAACTAAGGGTAGTGCAAAGAGTGATGAGGTTACAAAAGTTGCCGAAGCCACAAAGATTGCCCATGAATTAGCACCTGATTTAGCACTTGATGGTGAATTACAATTTGATGCTGCTTTTGTACCTAGTGTTGGTGCCCAAAAGGCTCCAGATTCTAAGGTTGCTGGACATGCAAATGTCTTTGTCTTTCCAGATCTTCAATCAGGAAATATTGGTTACAAGATTGCTCAAAGATTTGGTGGTTTTGAAGCCATTGGACCTATTTTACAAGGTCTTGCTAAGCCAATTTCTGATTTGTCACGTGGTTGCAATGAAGAAGATGTCTATAAGTCAGCTATTTTGACAGCAGCTTTGGCATTATAGAATTAAGGAGAAATTATGCTTGAATATCAAGTAACGACCCATTCATACGAAGAAACTGAAGATTTGGGTGAAAAGTTAGCGAAATTACTAAAACCAAGTGATGTTGTAGTCTTAAATGGTGATTTAGGCGTAGGAAAAACTACATTGACTCGAGGACTGGCTAGAGGATTAGGCATTAAACGTAATGTAAAAAGTCCTACATTTACTTTAATTCGTGAATATAAAGATGGCAGAATTCCTCTGTATCATATGGACGCCTATCGCCTAGAAAGTAGTCCTGATGAAGATTTAGGCTTCGATGAGTATTTTAATGGCGATGGTATAACAATGGTTGAATGGCCCCAGTTTATTAAAGACGAGATTCCTGATGACCATTTAACGATTAATATTGAACGTTTATCTGATACAGATCGCCAAGTTACTTTTAAATTACATGGCGATAAATTTGATCAGCGAGGTTTTGACCAATTATGAGCCAACAACTAAAATTACGTGAAGCTATTCCTAAAGATGCTCAAAATTTATTGAATTTTTTGAAAAAGGTCAGTCAACAAAGTGACTTTATTTCGTTTGATGATATACAATCGACTGCAGTTCGGGATGAAGAGATTTCTTTAGATGCAATTTTCCAATCAGAGTACGATGAGTTGATCATAGCGGTTTTAGATGACGAGATTATTGGATATTGTCGCCTAGAAAGAATTGATGCTCAAAAGGCCGAATTTGGCGTCGTGGTCGATAAAGAATTTTGGAACAATGGAATTGCCTCTTATTTGCTAGAAGAAGCAATCGATTGGGCCAATGCTTCACCGCTAGAAAAATTAGTTTTAGAAGTATACAAAAATAACCCAGCCGCAATTCATATTTATCAAAAATATGGATTTACAACTGAGTTAACAAAAGATAAAACGATAGTAATGACAAAGATGGTTAAGTAAGCTTAATCATCTTTTTTATTTGTTCAGTTCCAAATTCTTGTTCTGTTTTGAGCAAGATTTCAGCACAGGCCACACTATCAGCTAAAGCGTTATGGTGATTTTTTAAATCGATATTTAAGGCTTTCGAAACAGTATTTAGTTTGTGATTAGGAAAGTCGGGGTAAAATTTGCGACTCGTTCTCAAAGTATCTATCGTTAAGTATTTTGGAGCCATAATGCCATAATTAGTTAAGGTGTTTTTTAAAACGCTGTTATCAAAACTAGCATTGTGCGCTGCAACGAGGTGACTATTGTCAAAGAGTGGTTCAATGTGAGGCCAAACTTGATCAAAAGTTGGTGCATCTTGAACATCTTGAGGTGTTATGTGGTGGATTTGAATGTTACGTGGACTGAAGACTTCTCTTGGATTGATCAGCGTATAAAAACTATCCACGATTTTGTTTTCTCGCACGAGTACTAAGGCTAATGAACAAGCACTAGAACGTTTGCCGTTAGCCGTTTCAAAATCCATGGCGACGAAATTCATAGATTATTCTCCTTTAATATTAAGGTCTAATTCAATTGGGCAATGATCTGATCCGTAGATGTCGGTTAAAATATCGGCATTTTGAATCAATTGTTGACCATTTTTAGAAACGACAAAATAATCGATTCTCCACCCAGCGTTATTTTTACGAGCATTAAAACGATAACTCCACCATGAATATTTAATTTCTTCTGGGTGAAGTAATCTAAAACTATCGATAAAGCCGCTATCGAGAAGTTGACTAAATTTATCACGTTCTTGGTCAGAAAAACCAGGATTCTTGTGATTAGTCTTGGGGTTCTTTAAATCGATTTCCTCATGGGCAACGTTTAAGTCGCCACAAAGAATTACGGGTTTATCGGCTGATAATTGTAACATATATTTACGCAATGCATCGTCATAACGCATCCGATAATCGACACGCTTTAATTTTGGTTGTGAGTTAGGTGTATAGCTATTGATTAAATAAAAATCAGGGAATTCTAAGGTTATCGTGCGTCCTTCATCATCAAATTCTTCGATACCTAAACCTTGTTTAAAAGAAATTGGTTCAGTTTTTGAAAAAATTGCCGTTCCAGAATAACCTTTTTTCTTAGCGTAAAAGAAGTATTGATGATAACCAGGTAGGTCAAGATCTAGTTGTCCCTCTTGCATCTTAGTCTCTTGAATGCTGAAAACATCAGCATTTAATTGTTGAAAAGTAGGAACGAAATTTTTTTTGACGACAGCACGTAAACCGTTTACATTCCAAGAAATTAGTTTCATTAAAATCACCTCGGCATAATTATAGCATTATTGGGATGCCTGTTTGGTCGTTTAGTAACTAACTATGTGATAAAATTAGACGTAAGTCTTAGTAACATAAAGGATGATGAATATTGAATTTTCCAGTTGAAAAATTACCAAATATTGAATTTAAGTTAAATGAACCACTTAGTAAATATACATTTACTAAAACTGGTGGAAATGCTGATACCTTAGCTTTTCCGAAAACACGTGAAGAGTTGATTCAAATCGTTGATACCGCACGTGTCAATCAAGTGCCAATCACAGTTATTGGTAATGCCAGTAATTTAATTATTAAAGATGGTGGCATCCGTGGCATTGTGATTATTTTGCCTAACTTTAAAAAGATTGAAGTTTCTGAAACTAAAGTTACTGCTGAAGCTGGTGCAACAATCATTAACACTACGATTGCGGCGCAAAAAGCTGGTTTAACGGGCATAGAGTTTGCGGCTGGAATTCCCGGAAGTGTCGGGGGAGCTGTTTTCATGAATGCTGGAGCTTATGGTGGAGAAATCAAAGATGTTTTTGAATCTGCTGAAGTTTTATTGCCTGATGGACACATTACAACTTTGACTCATGATGAAATGAATTTTAGCTACCGTCACAGCACTGTTCAAGACGATGGCGGTATCGTTATAAGCGCTACGTTCTCTTTAAAGCGTGGCAATAAAGAAGTTATTCAAGAAGAAATGGATCGTCTAAATGCTTTGAGACGTTCTAAGCAACCTTTGGAATACCCATCATGTGGTAGTGTCTTTAAACGTCCTAAAGGTCACTTCACTGGTCCTTTGATCATTAAAGCTGGTTTGCAAGGTAAAATGGTCGGCGGTGCTCAAGTTTCTATGAAGCATGCCGGTTTTATCGTAAATGTCAAACATGCTACGGCAACTGATTATATGAATTTGATTCATCTGATTCAAAAGACTGTTAAAGAGAAGTTTGATGTTGAACTTCATACCGAAGTTCGCATTATTGGTGAAGACAAAAAATAAAAGAACGGTAGGTGTTGTCTGTGGAAATACTTGAATCAATTATTTTGATTCTTTCACTCTTAATTATTGCCAATATTGTTAGTCACTACTTTGTGTCGATTCCACCGAGTTTGTTACAAATTGCGGCCGGAGTTTTGGCGGCATTATTTATGCACGTCAAAATTTATGTCGATACGGAGTGGTTTTTGTTAGCGTTTATTGCACCGATTTTGTTTAATGACGGAAATAATTTTCCTAAACGAGAACTTTGGAAACTCAAAGGTCCAATTTTAGGTAATGCGATTATTTTGGTCATTATTTCAACTCTAGTCGGTGGAGTATTCGTGAAATTTTTAATCCCAAGTTTACCTTGGGCGACCGCCTTTACATTAGTGGCGGTTTTATCACCAACCGATCCAATCGCGGTTCAATCGATTGCTAAAAAGGCGCATATTCCTGACAAGCTGATGCATTTAATCAGTGGCGAAAGTTTGATCAATGATGCGTCTGGTTTGATTTGCTTTAAATATGGAGTTGCTGCCACTGTTACTGGGATGTTCTCATTAAAGAGCGCTACGATCGATTTCTTCCATATTTCAATTGTTGGTGCTTTAGTGGGTGCAATAATGATTTGGATTTTTAACGGAATCCGTTTGTATTTGATCAATCAAGGTGTGGATGATTCAATTTTGCATGCCATAATCCAAATTATTATTCCATTTATTATTTACTACGTTGCTGAAGATATCTTTGACGTTTCTGGAGTTGTAGCGGTCGTAATTGCTGGTATTTTGAATATTTCTTCAAACCACAATATGAGTGCTTTTACACCGGAAATCAGACTGATTACTTCCAGAACGTGGGATTTAGTCGTTTACGTTTTGAACGGAATCGTCTTCGTCCTATTAGGAATTGAAATACCTTTTGCCATGGAAGAATTAGTTCATAATGACAATATCAATACATTTTGGGCAACAATTTTAGCCTTTGCTATTTGGGTAATGTTAGTTGTTATTAGATTTGCCTGGAGTTACGTTTATTCGACATTTTCTAATAATCCTGACGGTAAAATCAAGTTGTGGTCTAAAACTAGACTTTACGACTGTTTAATGTCTGGGATTTCTGGGGTTCGTGGAGCCGTAACTATGGTCGGTGTTTTATCGTTACCAATGACCATCAAAGGTGGAGATCCATTCCCTTCTAGAACGTTGTTGCTATTCGTTGCAAGTGCGGTAATTATTTTCAGTTTGCTAGGAGCAACGATTTTAATCCCACTTATGACTAAGAGTAGTGCTCCGGTTGCTTATCGTGGTAATACTTTTAGTTCTGATGATTCAGATGATTCCGACGATGAGGAAGAAGAAAGTGCACCAGTTGAATTAACTCAAATAGAAGCTAATCGTGTTATTTTGGATAAAACAGTCAAAAAACTTCGGAATGAAATGGATGAAGGCGATACGGCCGTATATTCTTCAGTTATCGCTGAATATTTGAATGATATTAGAAATTTGAGTTTTCGTAATAATAACTCTAATGTTGTTAGTCATCAAATCAGTAAGCGTCGGGTAAAAAGTAAAAAAGATGCTGAATTATGGGACATTTGTTTTAATTGTGAGTTAGATGCTATTGATGAATTGTATGAAAATCATGAGATATCTGATGATTCATACGATTTAGCAACGAGAAAAATTGCTAAATATAAAAAAGAAATTGTTCACAGACGTTATAATACAACGATAGAATTTTTCATCAGCTATTTTAGAAGAACTTTTTTACAAATTAAGCGTTGGATCTATCGTTCAGTTAAATATAACGACGTGCAACAAATGAACCAAGACTCTATCAAGATATCAATTGCTGGAGCAAAGAAAGCTTTGGAAAAACTTCAAGAGTTAGATCAATCTGATCAGGAAGACATTGATGATAACTTAATTTATATTTTCCAACGGCATTATGAAGATCGCCTAGAATTATTGCAAGGTAAGTATCGTGGACGTTCACCAGAGTTCAATAGTGAACGAATGGCGTTAGAGGTCAAAGCTTTGAGTTACCAACGAGCTTTTGTCCAAGATATGTTAGAACAAGGACGTGTCAGCAAAGTAACTGCCAATGAATTACGAAAAAATATTAATTATAGCGAAGAAGTTATCAACATAGGTGTGGAATAAAACACAAATATGATGAACTTTTATAATTTTTATTGTTTGTTATAATTAGTTCGAACTGCTAAGGAGCTAGAAAAATGAATTTTATACCAAGCAATATTTTTACATGGCAGAACCTGGCTAACTTGGTTGATATCCTAGTAGTCTGGTATGTTTTATACAAAGTTCTGTCAATGTTACGAGGAACTAAAGCAGTACAGCTTCTCAAAGGAATCGTAATTATTTTTGTTATTAAATTGGTCAGTTGGGCTTTAAATTTACACACTGTATCATTTTTAATGGACCAATTAATCAATTGGGGAATTATTGTCATTGTTATAATTTTCCAACCAGAAATAAGACGTGGTTTGGAACATTTGGGAAGATTGCCGTTATTCAGTTCGACGAGCAATGAAGAAGGTAAGACGAAGAATCATTTGATTGAAAGTCTTGATCAAGCTATTCAGTACATGAGTAAACGCCGGATAGGTGCTTTAATAACTTTGGAAATGAATACTGGTTTGGAAGAGTACGTTGAAACCGGAATTGATTTGGATGCTGAAGTTACAGGAGCTTTATTGATCAATATATTCATTCCTAACACGCCGTTACATGATGGGGCAGTTATTATTCGAAATAATCGTATTTCGGTAGCTGCTGCTTATTTACCTCTTTCTGAGAGTAATACGATTCCCAAGGAATTAGGAACGCGTCATAGAGCCGCTGTTGGTATCAGTGAAGTAACTGACGCCATCACAATCGTTGTTTCTGAAGAGACTGGTGGTGTTATGATTACGCGAAACGGGCATATGATGTTGGATTTGACTAGAGAAGATTATCTTAAATATCTTCACGCTCAGTTGAAAGATCCAGATGAAAATGCTAACCGTTCAATCTTAGATTTCTTTAAAATAGGTCGTCGAAAGAAGGAGGACCAAAATGAAAAAGATAATTAACAGTAATTATTTTTATGCATTTATTGCCCTCTGTTGTGCACTATGGCTGTTTTTCTACGTAAGTTCACCTGGTGTTGGATCGACGAGAGATTCGAATCAATCCAACACTTCGACTGTGACGAAGAAAACAACTATTTCAGTGCCATTGCAATTACAAGCCGACGTTGATAAGTATTACATAACTGGGTATCCAGAGACCGTTAAAATAACGATTGAAGGGCCTTCAGCTTTGGTCACGGCGACTAAAAATACACAAAATTTTAATTTATATTTGAATTTAAAAGATTTATCTGTTGGACAGCATCGTGTGCAAATCAAGGAGTCTGGTTTGAACAGTGAATTGACTTATAGCATTAAGCCTAAATATGTCACTGTCAATATTCAGCACCGTGAAACTAAAAAATTCGATGTAGATGTCGATTATAATCAAGATTCTTTAGCTACCGGTTATGAAACTGGTAAGGTGGAAGTCTCTCCAGAAACGGTAACAGTGACTGGTGCGGCAACTGAAATTGAGAAAATTGCTAAGGTAATTGTTAAGCCAATTTTGCCAAAAGGAATAAAATCGACATTTGATCAAGAAGTTTTAGTGCAAGCACTCGATAAAAATGGTAAAACTGTAAATGTTACATTGGATCCACAAACAGTTCACGTCAAAATTCCGATATCGATTCAAAGTAAACAAGTCAGCATAAATTTGAAACAAAAAGGTACTTCAAGTAGTACCACCTCAAATTTGTCGGTCACCTCTGATGTTAAGACAATTCGAGTCTACGGAACGCAAGATCAAATCGATGCAATTGATAGTTCTGTTGACGTACCAGTTGATGTCAGTGATGTGAATGGCAATACTAAGAAGTCGATCAATTTGAGTGATGCTTTAGGAAATAAAGTGGCGTTTACAGATCCAGATACTATTGATGTTTCGATCTCGACGGGTTCGTCCAGTTCATCAAGCAGCAATAATAGCAGTAATAGTAATAATACAAGCACTAATACTACCAATAGTAGTACTAGCGATAATAATACAAGTTCATCGAATGATAATTCGACAGACGATAATAGCGAACAATAATACGCTGGGGGTAAGTTTTTCATGACAAAATATTTTGGAACAGATGGAGTAAGAGGTATTGCAAATAAAGAATTAAGTCCCGAATTAGCATTTAAGCTAGGAAGATTCGGTGGCTATGTTCTAACACAACATTCAGAAAATGATGATGCACGTCCACGTGTTTTAGTTGCTAGAGATACACGTATTTCAGGTCAAATGTTGCAATCAAGTTTGATTTCTGGATTACTTTCTGTAGGTATCGAGGTTTTGGATCTTGATGTAATCACTACTCCTGCTGTAGCATATTTGATCCGTGCCGTTTCAGCTGATGCTGGAATCATGATTTCTGCATCACATAATCCTGCTGAAGATAACGGAATTAAGTTCTTTGGTTCAGATGGTTATAAGTTGCCAGATAAGGTTGAAGATGAAATTGAAGAATTATTAGATGCTAAAGAAGATACTTTACCAAGACCATCAGCTGAAGGTTTAGGTAGCGTTTCTGATTATCCAGAAGGTGCCCAAAAGTATCTTCAATTCTTGAAACAAACTCTATCCGATGATTTGAGTGGTATGAAGATTGTTTTGGATACTGCTAATGGTTCAACTAGTCGTTTAGCAAGTACATTATTTGCTGATTTAGGCGTAGACTTTGAAATTATGGCATCTCATCCAGACGGAATCAATATCAATAAGAATGTTGGTTCAACTCATCCAGAACAATTGGCACAACGTGTTAAGGAATCGGATGCTGTAGCTGGATTAGCTTTTGATGGTGATGGAGATCGTTGTATTGCGGTAGATGCTGACGGAAATATCGTTGATGGTGACAAGATCATGTTCATTCTTGGTAAATACCTTCACGATGGTGGTCGTCTCAAAAAGGATACGATCGTAACAACTGTTATGAGTAATATCGGTTTGTATAAAGCTATCGAAGCTAATGGGATGAAGTCAGTTCAAACCGCTGTCGGAGATCGTCACGTGGTTGAAGAAATTCGTAAGAACAATTACAACATTGGTGGCGAACAATCAGGTCACGTTGTTTTGTATGAATACATGAATACTGGTGATGGTATGTTGACTGGTATCCACTTGTTGCATGTTATGAAAGAAACTGGCAAGAGCTTGGCAGAATTGGGTGCACCCGTTAAAGTATATCCACAAAAATTAGTTAACGTACCAGTTGCTGATAAGAATTCATGGGATAAACATCAACCAATTCTTGATGCTATCAAAGCTGTCGAAGATGAAATGGATGGCGATGGTCGAGTATTAGTTCGTCCTAGTGGTACACAAGCATTGTTGCGTGTTATGTGTGAAGCTTCAACTGAAGAAAAAGTTAACGAATACTGTGATCAAATCGTTGAAGTAGTTAAAAATGAATTAAGCTAAAATATTAGTTTTATGACATTAAAGACTATATAATAAAATTAATAAATAGAGATTGAGGGATTAATACCTCAATCTCTATTTTTTTGGCATACTTTTTTCTTATTGATTTTATAGTGAGTTAATTATATCGGCATATACCAACTATACCGATTTAGTGAATATGGTATGTACCAACTATACCATTTAAGAAAAATGTTAATATTTTCTTGACAATAAAACCTAATATTAGTATTCTAGGCATTGTCGCAAGATGATAAAGTTAATTCGAATGAACTATACCATTTAATAATAATAAACTAGACCAATTGAGAAAGGCTTGAAAAACTATGTGTGGAATTGTTGGAGTAATTGGAAATAATAAAACTACTGATATTTTATTGAACGGATTAGAAAAACTAGAATACCGTGGTTATGATTCAGCCGGCATTTATGTCAATAACCAAGCAGGTAAAGATTATTTGGTTAAAGAAGTTGGTAAAATTAGTAAACTTGAAAATGCTGTTACTGATGATGTTGTTGGATCAGTCGGTATTGGTCATACTAGATGGGCAACTCATGGTAAGCCAACAGTTGAAAATGCACATCCTCACTTCTCAGAAGATAACCGTTTTTATTTAGTTCACAATGGTGTTTTAACTAACTTTGAAGAATTAAAAGAAAAATACTTACAAGGCGTTGATTTTAAGAGTCAAACTGATACTGAAGTAGCTGTTCAATTAGTTGATCACTTTGCTAAAGAAGGACTTGATGGTGAAGCTGCTTTCAGAAAAGCTTTAGGTTTGATTCAAGGTTCTTATGCATTTGCTATGATCGATAAGGAACAACCTGACAGAATCTTTGTTGCCAAGAATAAGAGTCCATTGTTGATTGGTTTAGGCGATGGCTTTAATGTGATTTGTTCTGATGCCATGGCCATGTTAGACCAAACTCATGAATTCGTTGAAATTCATGATGGTGAAGTTGTTATTTTGGAAAAGGGTAGCGTTAATATTTCTAAGATTGACGGCACACCAGTTCACAGAGATTCATACACAGTTAACTTGGATGCAAGTGATATTTCTAAGGGAACTTACGAACACTACATGCTAAAAGAAATCGACGAACAACCAAACGTAATGAGAAAAATTTCTCAAAATTACATCAAATCTGATGGAACTTTGAATGTTGAACAAGATTTATTAGATGAATTGAAAAAAGCTGATCGTTTATATATCGTTGCTGCCGGAACTAGCTACCATGCAGGTCTAGTTGGTAAAAATATTTTTGAAAAGATTGCTGATATTCCAGTTGATGTTGAATTAGGTAGTGAGTTCGGTTATCACATGCCAAAACTTTCTAAACATCCATTCTTCATCTTCTTATCACAAAGTGGTGAGACAGCTGATAGTCGTCAAGTGCTTGTTAAGGTAAATGAGATGAATTTGCCAAGTTTAACTATGACGAATGTTCCTAACTCAACTCTTTCAAGAGAAGCAACCTTCACAATGGAACTTCTAGCTGGTCCTGAAATTGCCGTAGCTTCAACTAAAGCTTACACAGCTCAAATTGCTGTCGAATCAGTTTTGGCCAAAGCCTTAGGTGATGAAAAGAACTTGGAAGTAGCTAAAGATTTCAATTTGAAGAAACAACTTGCTCTAGCTGCCAATGGTATTCAACAAATTGTTGATGAAAAAGCAACTATCAAGAAATTAACAGCAGATTATTTAACAGATCAAACAGATGCCTTTTATATTGGCCGTGGAATCGATTATGCTTTGTCACTTGAAGCAGCCTTAAAACTAAAGGAAATCTCTTACATCCACGCTGAGGGCTTTGCTGCTGGAGAATTAAAGCATGGTACGATTGCATTGATTGAAAAGAATACACCAGTTATTGCTTATATCAACGATGGTGTCGGTGCTAGTCATACTCGTGGTAATATTCAAGAAGTTGAAGCTCGTGGTGCTCATGTACTAGTAATTGCTAGTCAAAAATATGCTGAAAAGGGCGATCAAATAATTATTCCAGAAATAGATGAATTGATTTCACCAATTATCAGTGTCGTACCAGCCCAACTAATTGCCTACTATGCAAGTTTGGCACGTGGAAATGATGTTGATAAACCTCGTAATCTTGCAAAAAGCGTGACAGTAGAGTAGCCTATTTAGACATAGTGGATATATAATAGTCTCGTAATTGAGGCTATTTTTTTTACTATAAAATATATAGATTGGTGGTTTTATGAGGAATAAAAAATTAAATCTGTTTTCAACAGTTATGTTTGGTCTGAGTGCTATTATTGGCTCCGGTTGGATGTTCGGTTCTAGTCAAGCAGCTCAAATAGCTGGTCCAGCGGCAATTTTGGCCTGGATTATTGGAGCAGTTTTAGTAGCAATGATTGCGATGGTTTATGTTGAGATTGGGACAATGTTTCCCGAAGAAGGTGCGATGAGTCGGTTTACAATGTATACTCACGGATCACTTCTAGGACACATTTTCTCATGGGCTAATTGGCTATCGCTCTTAGCAATTTTACCGATTGAAGCTGTAGCATCAACTCAATACATGAGTACTTGGCCTTGGAAATGGGCTCAGTGGACTCATGGCTTTATGAAAGATGGTCAACTAACGACTCAAGGCCTAATGATGGCAGCCGTGATGATTTTGATATTTACGTTTATCAATTATTGGTCAGTTGCGATTATGGCCAAATTTAACAATTTCATCTCAGTTTTGAAGTTAGTTGTACCTATTATTACAATGATCGTTTTGGTTTCCGCTCATTTTGATTTTGGTAATTTGGGAAGTTCTTTTCAAGAGTTTATGCCTAACGGTTCTTCTTCAATTTTCGTAGCAATTGGAAGTGCCGGAATTATATACTCTTACGTAGCATTTCAAACTGTTATCAATTTGAGTAATGATATTAGTAAGCCTTCAGTTAATATTAGACGGGGAATTATTATTTCGTTATTAGTCAGTGCCTTGATTTATATTGCCTTACAAATCGTCTTTATCGGCGCTTTACCACAGTCAGTAATTAATGCTGGCTGGGCTAAAATCAATTTCAATTCTCCATTTGCTGATTTGGCTATTTTGTTAAATATTTATTGGTTATCGACTTTGGTTTACTTTACAGCCTTTATCTCACCAGTTGGTAGTGGGATTGCCTTTGCTTCTTCAGCAAGTAAATCATTATCATCGATGCCTAAGAATAAGCATTTGCCAATGTTTTTGAGCAATGCAAATAATAAGTATCATTCACCACGAGTAGCCTTAATGATTAATATGTTAGTTAGTTTTATTTTGATTTTACTATTTAAGAATTGGTCACTCTTATCAAGAGTGGTTGCCGCTTCAACCTTGATCTCACTTTTGTCAGGTCCAGTTGTAGCAGGTAGCTTACGGAAAATGGGTCCTAATTTGAAACGTCCAACGAAGATTAGAGGGATGCATATTTTAGCACCGATTGTCTTTGATTTGATAAGTTTGGCAATTTATTGGGCAATGTTTCCAACAACCGTGGAAGTTATTGTTATAATTATTGTTGGTTTGCCAATTTACTTTTTCTACGATGCACGTCGTGGATTTAAGGAATTTAAGCAAAAATTATATGCTAGTTTGTGGTTGATCGTACATTTATTTGGATTAGCAATGATTTCATGGTTAGGTGGTTCTGATTTCGGAGGGATTAACTTAGTCCCTTATCCATTTGATTTTGTTGTGATTTTGATTTTCTCTACATTCATGTACTTTTGGGCAATTCATTCTTTGTATTATTCAGGATATTTTGATGATGCCAAGGAGATCAATGCAACAGTTAAAATGGAAGATGAATAATGAAAAGAATCAAGCAATATGAGAAGTGGTTTTATGGAATAGCAATCGTGATTTTATTGGGATTGTTTTACAGTTCCTCTATGACTTATAAACAACAGACATCGGTACCTTTTTTGGAAAGGTATCTTCAAAATAAGCCTTTTGAACATGGTTTGTCCCAAATTGGCTTCAATTATGGTGGCAAATATCAATCAGTTGCTAACGATGGCTATTTTAAATTTGTCGAGTTTTTTATTCGTAAAGGAGCACACTTCAGTATTTATTTAGTGTTAGGAGTTTTCTTAGCTTTAGCCTTGATTACGTATTTCAGGCGTAATTATTTTTTGATGATATTTATACCTTGGATGACAACGACTGGGTTAGCAGCTTTTGATGAATTCCATCAAGGATTGACTGGTGGTCGGACACCATTAGTTGAAGATGTGATTTTGGATAGTGCTGGAGCCTTTACGGGTATTGTTATATTAATAATTTGTCTGTATTTGTTTAGCTTTAAAAACAAAAAAAATGATTCAAAATAATAAAATATTAATTACAGAAAACGGCCTAAATGGTCGTTTTTTTTGTTATACGATGAATTATCGAATCTATTAAAAGAAACTTGTCAAAGGCATAAAAATAGAAATTAAAAATAGAAGATGTATTATATTAGTTGAGATGTTTAGACAGGTTTATGATTTTTATTTCATCCCAGCAAGGACGGTTTATTAATATGACGAGTAAGAAATTAACAATTGATAAAAAAGAATTATTAATTGCCGCAGGTGCAGCAATGACTTTAGGATTGGGGACTAGCGTAGGTCATTCAGTCATTGTTCATGCGGATACGACTGCTAATAATACTAGTTCGGTTGCTGTACCTTCTAAAACAACTACCGATTCAACACCATCAACATCAGATAAAGCAGCTACTGATTCTGATACTGCTTTTAATGATGCATCAACTGCGACATCATCAACATCTACGCAGACGAAGACTACAACTGATGCTGCAACAGATGATGATACTAAAACGGCCACAAATAATGCTACTGATACTGCGGTGACTACGCCCAAAGCTACTTCTGATACGGCAACTAATACGGTGACTCAAGCAGCGGGTAATACTAATACTGACGATACTAGTACCGAAAAAACAACTACCCAACCAGTGACCACAAGTTTGGCTAAATCGACTACGACAAATGATACCGAGACTCCAGTAGCTGCCACTTCAACTACTACGCCAACTACACCAACTGATACAACTACAACTGATGCTACAACAACCAAGGATACAACTGATACGAAAGCAACTACATTAACGCCAGTAGATACCAGTGCTAATACAATTTCTTCAGATGGTGACTATACTGATGCTAATAAATTTAATTGGAGTACAGATGATGATGGTAATGCCACTTTGACTGGGACTAATTCCAATTTAACGGCTGACGATACAGATATTAATATTCCACCTAAGATCACTGTTACGAACAAAGATACTAATGCCAGCACGGACTATAATGTTACAGCAATTGGTAATGCGGCTTTCTTTAGCAACCAAAATATCACTAGTGTTCAAATCAATGATGGTGTAACAGATATCGGAGACGATGCCTTTGCTTATACCAAAGTAACAAATCTTGATTTATCCAATAATAAGACTTTGCAAAATATTGGTAAGCAAGCCTTTTCCAGTGATCAGATCAAACAAGTTCAATTGCCAGATTCAGTTGAAACGATTGGTGATTCAGCCTTTTCTTACAATAATGCTTTGACATCACTCACTTTGCCTACAAATTTGCAAACGATTGGTTATCAAACTTTTGCCGGTAATACTAATTTATCGAGTGTAGATTTCTCAAAGGCTACTGATTTGCAAAATATTGGAGAAGAAGCCTTTGTAACTGATGCTAAGTTAACTTCAATCGATTTGAGTAAAAATAATCAATTAACAAATATCAGTAAGGCTGCCTTTATTTATGATAATGGTTTAACATCAGTAACCTTGCCAGATAGTTTGGAAACAATTGGTGATCAAGCCTTCTTAGCTAATACTAGTTTGACTTCAATGAAATTTGGTCCCAATTTGAAATCAATCGGTTACCAAGCTTTCACTTATAATGACAATTTAAGTAGTCTAGATTTTTCAAATGCTAATGCTTTAACGACAATTGGTACTGGTGCTTTTGAATATTCTAATTTGCAAGGTACGATCACTTTACCAGCTAATTTGCAGTCAGTTGGTGAATATGCTTTTGCCGGTAATAATATTTCCAATCTAGTACTTAATAATAATTTACAGACAATCAGCGATGGAGCTTTTTCAACCAATAAATTGACAGGTACATTGGCAATTCCTGATTCAGTACAAAGCATTGGTGATTCTGCCTTCAGCAATAATCAATTAACTGGTATTTCATCCAATGCTTCTGATTTTCAAGTGGGGGCAAATGCCTTTAGCAACAATCGAATTACAACAGTTTTATTGCCAAATATTTCATTAAATAATGTTAACTTGGATGGTATAGTTGGCCAATTAGCAGCTATCTTTACTGATTCTGCCCACAATAAGATTTCTGATTATTTCAATATTGATATCGGTGGAGTAACTGAAAATGATTTAACAATTTCTGACTTAAGTAACGGCGTAACTTATAGTAATGGCGTCTTCAATATTCCAACTGGTACTAACAGTTTTACTTTCGATTGGGCTTTGCCAAGTGCTGATAAATATAGCGGTACATATGATGTTGTTTTGGACAATCCAGTTATCAAAGCAATTGATTCTAAGGTTGCAGCAGGAACAAGTTGGCAAGCAAGCGATAACTTTATTAGTGCAGAAAAAGATGATGGCTCAACGATTCCATTTAGTGATATAAGTTATGAAGTCACTGCACCAGATGGAACAAAAGGTCAAAGTATCGATACAACTAAAGTTGGAACTTATCAAGTTGTTTACTCATATGGTAGTGAATCAAGCACTATCACAGTTCAAGTCTACAAACGTTCTGGTACGTATAATATAACTGGTAATCAAGAAGTAACTTACAATGGTCAAAATCAAAATATTGATCTTAATGATTACACAGTTAACTTGTCAGATGGCTCAACTTATGCACTTCAAAACGGAGATTTGGTCTTTTCTGAAACAAGTGATGCTAAAAATGCTGGAACTTATCAAGTCATTTTGTCACAACAAGGAATTGATAATATTAATAACTTGGCTCAAAGTTCTTATATCGATTGGTCAGCAGGTCAAAGTGGTAGCTTAGTAATTGATAAGGCACCAATCACGATAACAGTTGATAATGCAACCAAAGTAGCTGGAAGCAAAGATCCTGCATATAATGTCGAGCTTTCTATGCCTAATATCGTTGATGGCGATGATCCAGTTTATACAATAGTTAGGGACTCTGGAGAAACCGCTGGAACATATAAAATCAACGCCGTTGTCGATGAAAGTCAGAACCCTAATTATTCAATTACAGTAGTTCCCGGCACTTTAACAATTACTGCTGATAAACAAAGTTTGGTTGGCAGCAATTATACGATGCACGTTGGAGATTCAACACCAACTGCCAGTGACTTCCAAGCTTCAGCAACAGACGTTAATGGTAATCCTTTGGATGTTAACGTCGATTTGAGTAAAGCTGATTTGAATACCGTTGGAACTTATAATGTTGTATTGAGTACCACTGATGGACAAGAAAAGACGGTCCAATTAACAGTTGAAGCTGATCCAACCAATGGTGGCGGTACTATTGATCCAACAGATCCAACAGATCCAACGGATCCAACGAATCCAACGGATCCAACGAATCCAACAGATCCAACAGATCCAACAGATCCAACGGATCCAACGAATCCAACGGATCCAACAGATCCAACGAATCCAACAGACCCAACAAATCCAGTAGATCCCCCAGTCGTATCACCAATTGAACCAACAGTTCCTGATGAAAAAGATCCAAATAATAATGAGACTGGTAGTAATTCCGGCAATAATCAAAATATTAATACGGATAATAATGATGCCGGTGGTAGTACTAATAACAATACCAACGACACCTCAAATAATAATGTCAATGACTCAAATAATGTGATAAGTAATAATCAAAAGAATACTTCAGGAACAATTGTTAATAATAGTTCACATCCTAAGGTCATTATGGAAGGGAATGTCTACTATGTTCCAGGAATTAAAGGACAATCTAACGGTGTCTTGGTAGCTCCAACTAATTTGCATAAAAATGGCTATGTTCCTACTAATCAAAGTGGTATTCAAACATTCCCACAAACAGGTAATGATAATGGTACTTTAATGAAAATTCTCGGTGCGATGATTGCTGTTTTGACGCTAGGTGTAATCGATATCAGAAAAGTTCGTCACTAGATAAATAAAAACTGCTTTTTTGATGGTTATTTGACCTGCAAATATTGAAATAACATAGTTGTTTTGATAAAATAATATGCGGTTTACAATAATCATGAAAGAAGGAAACAGAAATGTCAGGACATTCAAAATGGCATAACATCCAAGGTAGAAAAAGTGCCCAAGATGCAAAGCGTGGTAAAATCTTCCAAAAGTTGTCTCGTGAATTATTTATGGCAGCTAAGGCGGGTGGCTCCGATCCTAACGATAATGCTGCCCTTCGTTTAATAGTAGATAAAGCTCGTGCAGCCAATATGCCAAAGGACAACATCAAGCGTGCCTTAGACAAGGCTGATGGCGGCAGTGAAGATCATTATGATGAAGTTACTTACGAAGGCTATGCTCCAGGTGGAGTCGCAGTTTTAGTAGAGGCTTTGACAGATAACAAGAACAGAACTGCTTCTGCCGTACGTGTTGCATTTACCCGTAACGGAGGTAGCATGGGTTCAACTGGTTCAGTTTCATACATGTTTGACCGTAAAGGTTACATTGTTTTGGATCGTACAAAGAACTCACAAGATGAAGATACAGTATTAATGGATATCATGGATCTTGGTGCGGATGATTTGCAAACATCTGATGACGCTTTTGAAATCTATACAGAAGCAAAAGAATTTGCTGCAGTTCGTGATGGTTTAATTGAAAAGGGATATGATCTTGCCGATGCAGAATTGACAATGATTCCTCAAAATACAACACCAGTTCCTGAAGAAAAGAAGGAACAATTCCAACACATGATCGATCAACTTGAAGACGATGATGATGTTTCAGAAGTTTACACTGCTGCTGCAGATGAAGACGACGAATAATTTTTTAAAATTAAGACCGTAAACGATTAAGTTTACGGTCTTTTTTTGCGTAGTTTCTTTTGTAAAGGAGGAATTAATATGTCAATTATTACGATGGTCAAAAACTTGTTAACTGAAGCTTGTACGAATAAAATTTCAGATATTTATTTCTTGCCTAGAGAAGATCATTACCATATCGAAGCCCGTAATGTGCTTCAAACATATACGGTAGCGGATCTGACAACTGAAGAAACTACTATGATTATGAATTATCTTAAATTCAATTCTGGTTTGGATATTTCGGAAAGGCGACGTGCTCAAAAAGGTTCGTTTAACTTTATGTATCAAAATCGACAAATTTTTATCCGCGTGTCAGCGGTAGGAGATTTCAAAAATCGAGAATCAATGGTCATTCGTTTGATTTATCCTCAAGAATTAGTTTCGCCAGTGTCAGAAGAAATTATTGAAAATTTGTTGCCGATTGCTAAGCAAAAGGGAATGATGCTTTTTGCTGGTCCTATGGGTTCAGGAAAAACTTCGTTGATGTATTCATTAACACGTCATCTCGGTTATGAGAAGAGAGTCATGTGCATTGAAGATCCAATCGAGATTGTAGAAGATAGTTTTTTACAATTGCAGGTCAATGATGAGGCAGGGATGACTTATGAAGAGTTGATTAAAACTACTTTGCGTCACCGACCAGGTATTTTGATTATTGGAGAAATCAGAGATGCTAAGACTGCTCAGCAAGCCATTCGGGCAGCTATTTGTGGCTATACTGTTATGTCTACGATTCACGGCAAATCTAAATATTCGGTGATTCAGCGACTACAGCAATTTGGCGTTAGTGATGAAGAAATCGTTAATGCTATCAATTTGATTTCGTATCAAAGGTTGATTCCGACGTATGATGATTTACAGATTTTCTTAGATACCTTGAATACTAAAGAAATTAAAGAATATTTGGAAAACAATCTCAAAGATGATCGATGGGGACAAGGGATTCGCAAAATTTATCAAGCAGGGCGAATAGATGAAGATGTTTATCAAGAATTTGTTAACGGATAAGAAAATAAATTCTAAGCAACAGGCAGAGTTTTTATTGATAATTAGCAAACTCTTAGGGAACGGATTTTCACTAAGTCAGTCGATTAATTGTTTGCGCTTACTCGAAAACAAGCACGATGTCTTTGAAAAAATTCATCAAGATTTACAAAATGGTGCAATGATTTCACAAGCGTTACGTCATTTGCAATTACCAGATGTGATTTTTAATCAAATTGTCATTGCTCAAAATCATGGGAAAATTGATCAAACATTAATGCAAACAGGAATTTTATTAAAGAGCCAAGCCCAACAAAAGAACAAATTGAAGGAACTGTTAATTTATCCGAGCTTTATTTTGGCATTCTTATTGACAATGTTGGTAGGAATGAAGATTTACATTGTGCCACAGTTAGCTATTGCTGGTAGTGGGAAGTCAATCGATTTATTTCTGGGAATCATCTTGATTAGTTTAGTTTTGTTAGCAAGCGGAGTAATTTTGTTGATTATTGATTTACGTCGAAAAGATGAATACCATCGTTCGCTATTACTTGTGAAATTGCCCTTAGTTGGCAAAATTTATTTACATTTTTTCCAATTTTTAATTTTGCAAGGACTGGGGATGCAATTAGCCAGTGGTATGAATTTCTTTATAATTTGTGAATCTAGCAATCGCTTCCAAAAGGGCTCGATTCAACGCTATTTAGGTAACAAATTTATTCAAGAATTACAGCAAGGAAAAAGTTTAATTCAGATGATCAAAGAGGAACCATTATTACCGGATCAATTGCAAGTCATTATTCAAGCTGGCGAAAGTGGACCACAATTGGCCCAGGATTTGTTATTGATTTCGGAACTGAAATTTGAAGAGACTAAGCAAGAATTAAAAAAACTTTTGAATTTAGTTCAGCCAATATTATTCGGTATTATTGCAATCGTGATCGTCGTAACGTATTTGATTGTTTTGATGCCGATATATGGAATGATGAAGGGGATGTCATGATGAAAAAAATTAGAAAAGGTTTTACTTTGATTGAAATGGTTGTTGTTTTATTTATTATCTCTTTGTTGATGTTAATTATGGTGCCAAATATTGTGGCTCAAAAAGAAAATGCGGACAAAAAATCTGATGAGGCTTTTAAAACAACCTTAATTACTCAAGCAGAAACTTATTTGGCTGATCATCCGGATAAGACAACTGTTTCAGTAGCTGACTTGCAAAAAGAAAATTATATAACCGCAGATCAATCTAAAAGGGTTCAAAAAATAAAAGACCTTAATCCTAGTAATTTAGTTGAAAAAGAAAAGACTGATGCAAGTTAGAAGAGCTTTCACGTTATTGGAAACTGTCGTGAGCTTAGCCATATTTTGTAGCCTGACAATTTTTTCAATCTATAATCTCAAAGACTATCAGGCTAGAGTTGAAGAACGTCAGTATTTACAGTGGTTTAAGGACTCTTTTAAGAGCACCTTTAATTATTGCTATTTACACAATACTGGAGGAAGAATGGTCTTTGATAAAAAGAGAATCATTTTTCATACTTCACAAGACGACAAAACTAAAACTCAAAGTAAAAAAATACCCAAATCTTTAAAGATAACTTCAGGTACGCGAGCCAATTACACAATCAATAACAGTGGTGAAGCAACAGCCACAACAATTACAGTCGAGTCAAATTTGAGCCATAAAAAGATATTTTATAAAATTCAGATGAATTGGGGTGAAATCATTGAGACTACATCGTGAAGGTTTCGTCTTAGCAGAGTCACTTGTGGCACTATCGATTTCAGTTTTGATAATTTTTACCCTGACTTATTGTGTCAAAGAAGAATTTAAACTGATCAATCATTGGGAGGAGCGCGTTAATGCTCATAAAATTGTTTTGCTAAATTTACAAAGTAAAAATGTCCCCAATCCTTTGGTCATCAAGGATAAAAAATATTTTTTCGAATCTAACAATAACGAATATCGGGTAACGGTCAATAAAAATGTTTATCAAATTAAACCAGCCACATAGAGGATTTACTTTATACGAGACAATCATCGCTTTAATGGTCACAATTTTGACTTTAGGAGTTTTACAACAAAGCCTACAAATTTTAAAAATCATTCAACAGACGGATTTTCAAGAACAAGTTAGATGGCATATCACTCAGGAAAAACTACAAACGGTTTTGCAAAATAGTAAAATTATTAATTTAAAAAATCAGCGAATAGTCTATTCATCAAACGATGAACAAAATAAGCGAGTTATTGAGAAATACTGGGCAGGAGGTAAGTTAATGTTGCATGCAACGACAGTTTTGAATGGAGGACATGAGCCGATTATGACGGACCTGAGAAAAATTAATATTGAAAAAAATGGAAATTTAGTTATTATTACAACAGAGAATAAAGCTCAGCAAAAATCGACGATGTGTTTAGTTTATAATGATTAATTGGTTGCAAAAAAATCAAAAACATAGCGCAACTGTCCTGTTAAATAGTATATTAGTATTAATGGTCGCAATTATGGTTATTGGTTACAGCAGCTCTTATTTAGCTGAAGAAATCAATGATTACCAAAAATTGGACGAAATGTACAAGCAACAAATTAACAAGAATTTTAATAAAAGTAATAAAATAGACTATCGTGAATTTAGGAATCCTTGAATAAAATCGATTCCAACGTTAAAATTTTATTATGAAGCAAAGAGGTTAACTATGTCAGAAAAAGATATGCAATCATATTTTGATAAGCTAAACAAAGCCAATTCTTTATTGAAGGAGTCTTTGAAAGTAAGTAATATTGATACACTTGCCGAGAATTTAACTAATATTTCCGATGGTAAAATTTATGTTGAAAATTCAGTTCCTGATCAAGAAACGGTTGCTAAACTAGAAGCAATTTATCAAGAATTAAAGCAACTAAACTTAACTCCATTACAATTAAAGCAAGCTATCACGGTTGCTATTATCAAAGCTCAAAAAGATGATAAAGCAGAAGTCAATAAATTAATGACTCCAGATGCCATTGGTTTGATTGCGAGCCTTATTGCTTATGAGGTACTAAATGTTCAAAATAAAAAAACGGTGAACATAGTTGATCCGACGGTCGGAACAGGTAACTTATTGATTGAAGTTATCGAACAATTGAATATGACTGATAAATTTCATATCAACGCTGCAGCTTTGGACAATGATGACACGCTCGTTGCCTTGGCCAAGTCATTTAGTGAAGTAATGAATCTTAATTTGGATGCCTATCATCAAGATAGTGTAGCGGATTGGGATATTACCGATATCGACATGGCAGTAGCAGATTTACCAGTTGGCTACTATCCAATTGATGAAAATGCTAAAAACTTCCAGACTAGCGCTGAATCGGGCCATTCTTATGCTCACCATCTGTTGATTGAACAAACAATGAATAATTTGAATGATGGTGGACTGGGTATTTTTATTGTTCCATCACAAATTTTCCAAACTGATCAAGCTAAGAAATTATCTGAATGGATGGTTTCAAGTGTTTATTTGCAGGCTGTCTTAGACTTACCTGCTAATTTGTTTGCTTCTAAAGAGGCACAAAAGGCAGTAGTCGTTTTGCAAAAACACGGTGGCAATGCTAAGCAAGTGGAAAATGTTTTGATGGGTACAATTCCAGACACTAATAATCCCAAGTTGTTTGAAGGATTTAAAGACCAGTTACAAGACTGGGCTAAAAATTTTAAAGGTTAGGTGAGATTAAATGTCTAAAATCATGGCCGTTAATTCTGGTAGCTCTACACTGAAGTGGAAACTATACACAGTACCTGGTGAAAAGGTTGTTGCAAAAGGAATGGTTGATCGTCTTGGCCTTTCTGATTCAGTTTTTGAAGTTGAATTTGGTGGTAAAAAGATCAGTGAGATGGGTGATATCCCTGATCACACAACTGCTGTCAATAAAATGCTCGATAAGTTGATCGACTTAAAAATCATTGATGATTATTCAGAAATCACTGGTGTCGGTCATCGAGTAGTTGCTGGTGGTAGTATCTTTAAAGACTCCGCTGTTGTGACTCCGAGAGTAATTCAACAAATCAAAAATTTGTCAGAGTTCGCTCCACTGCACAATCCTGGACAAGCTGCTGGTATTGAAGCATTTGAAAGAATATTGCCAGATGTACCACAAGTAGCTGTTTTTGATACTTCATTCCATCAAACAATGGATCCAGTTAATTACTTGTATAGCATTCCTTACGAATATTATGAAAAATATGGTGTTCGTAAATTTGGAGCTCACGGTACTAGCCATAGATATGTCTCACAAGCTGCAGCCGATTATTTGCACGTACCTTTGAATGACTTGAAGATTATCTCTTGTCACTTAGGTAGTGGTTCATCAATCGATGCGATTGAAGACGGCAAGTCAATCGATACTTCAATGGGCTTCACGCCACTAGCCGGTATCACAATGAGTACACGTTCTGGGGACATTGATCCTTCACTTGTTGCTTATTTAATGCAAAAGTTAAAGATTACTGACCCTAGTGAAATGGTTAAAATTTTGAATACCAAGTCTGGTTTATTAGGTATTTCTGGCGTTTCACCAGATATGCGTGATTTACTAGCTACTAGAGCGGAAAACGATCGTTCTGATTTGGCAATCAAAATTTTCATCAATCGCATCGTCAAATATATTGGTTCATACATCGCTATGCTCAAGGGCACTGATGTAATTATCTTTACCGCTGGTGTTGGTGCAGGTAATGCTGAAATCAGAGCAGATATTGCCAATAGTTTTAATTATATGGGTGTAAAAATTGATAATGAACGTAACGAAAATGGTACTGGAACACGTTTGATCAGTACTGATGATTCAACAGTCAAGGTTCTAGTCGTTCCTACAGATGAGGAACTAATGATTGTTCGTGACGTCATTCGTCTAACTAAATATAGTGATTAATATTCAAGGAATCGAAACTAATTTAACTAGTTTTGACTCCTTTTTTTTATTCCAAAAACTAGAAGAAAAATGATACAAAAATCAAAATGTAAGCCTTTACTTTCCTAAGAAAACTGCTATATTTGAGTTGTATAGATGAACAGTAAGATTTGAATGGAGGTTAGTTATTATGACAAGAAAAGCCTACATGATTGGTACTGGTATTGGTAACTTAGCTGCTGGTATCTATTTGATTCGTGATGGCGGATTCAATGGTGATCAAATCACTATGATGGGACTTGAAGACCACGGTGCTAATGATGGTGCCGCTGTAAAAGATTATGAAAATGAATATGGTAACCAAGCACTTTCTAATAACAAAGGATTCCTAGCAAAAGGTGGAAGAATGCTTAACGAAGAAACTTTCGAAAATCTTTGGGACGTTTTGCGTTCAGTACCATCACTAGACCATCCTGGACAAACTGTTACCGACGATATTTTGAATTTTGACCATGCCCATCCAACACATGATGTGGGACGTTTGATTGATCACAATGGACCACGAGTAAATCCGGGTAAAGATAATTACAAACATATGCAATTTGATAATAAAGATCGTTACTTGTTGTCGAAATTGATGTTGATGCCTGAAAAGGATGAAGAAAAGTTGAACAACATCAGTATTGCTGAATGGTTTGCAAGTAGTCCTCACTTCTTCACAACTAATTTCTGGTACATGTGGCAAACAACCTTTGCTTTCAAACGTGCTAGTTCAGCAGTTGAATTACGTCGTTACATGAATCGTATGATTCTAGAATTCAGTCGTATCAATACTTTGGAAGGTGTTACGAGAAGTCCTTATAATCAATTTGAAAGTATTATTTTGCCAATGCGCAAATACTTGGAAGACCGTGGCGTAACCTTTATCAATAATCGCAAAGTTACTGACCTCGAATTCAAAGACACACCTTTGCAAGATGATATCGTTGTAACTGGCTTGAAGTATGAAGAAGTCGACAATGACAACAAAGAAGGTCATATCGATATTGCCGAAAATGACTTAGTCTTCGATACTAATGGTTCAATCACTGACAGTTCAGCAATTGGTGATTTCAACACACCATTCAAAGAGAATATGGATTATGCACCTAGTGCCATGCTTTGGAAGAAAGCTGCCGAGAAATTCTACTCACTAGGTAATCCGGATAAATTCTTTGGTGACCGTTCACAAAGTGAGTGGGTAAGTTTCACAGTCACAACAAACAACCACTTCTTAGTTAACGAAATTTCACGTATCACTCAACAAGAACCGGGTAATGCTTTGAACACATGGATTGAGAGTACACCATTGTTGTCAATCGTTGTTCACCACCAACCACATTTCAAGGCACAAAAACCTAACGAATCAACATTCTGGGGTTACTTCATGTATCCAAGAAGAAATGGTGATTACGTTCAAAAGCCTGTTATGGAAATGACTGGTAAAGAAATGCTTGAAGAGTTGCTCGGTAATTTGGCTGCAACTGATCCAAGCAAAGACAATATCAAGAACCATACTCAAGAAATCATGGACAGTATTGTCAATGTTATCCCAGTTCACTTGCCATATGCTTCTGCAATGTTCAATCAAAGAGCTGTCGGTGACCGTCCTGATGTAGTGCCAAAGCACAGTAGAAACTTAGCCTTCATCAGTCAATTCTGTGAACAACCATTTGATATGGTCTTTACAGAACAATATTCATTCCGTGCCGCACAACGTGCTGTTTACACTTTGTTGAATATTCCATTGTCAGAAATGACACCAATGCACCATTACGAGAAAGATCCAAAAGTAATGGCCCGTGCTACTAAGACAATGTTTAGATAGAGAGAGGGTGGAACAAGCCCGGGAATTCTCGAGGATTTTCATTACGTAGCAAACCGGAGAGAATTGGCTTGTGTAACCCGTTTAGATAGAGAGTGTGAAGAAGTTCGTTTAAAAACAAAATATTTCACAAAGTAGGTTGAAAATCACTTCAATCTACTTTTTTTGTGAATTAAAAAAGGCCCATAATACGGACTTTGTGAAGAAATATTCACAATAAAAACTATGATTTTAGGGATGTGAAATTCATTGACTAACAAACAATTGTCTGCTACGTGTTGATATATCAACGTGGATACGTTTACATTGTCTTTTTGGATTAAAATGCTTGAACAAAAAAAACACAGTGATATGATAAAACGTGAATTAGTTAACAAATATAGTTTTTATTCTTGGAGGTAATCAGATGTTGAAAGGTTCCAAAGATACAAATACTGCTGCAAAACCCGACAAAAAAGAAGAAGTAAAACCTGTTATTGATGAAATGGTCGCTAAAGCTCAAAAAGCTTTGAAAATTATGGACAGTTTCACTCAAGAACAAGTTGATCACATTGTTCACCAAATGGCTATTGCTGGTTTGAATGCTAGTTTTAAATTAGCTAAATTGGCCTACGAAGAGACTGGTCGTGGTTTGGTTGAAGACAAAGTAATTAAGAATATGTATTCAACCGAAGAAATCTGGCACTCAATCAAACGTGATAAGACCGTTGGTATTATTGAAGATGATAAAGAACATCGTTTGATCAAGGTTGCTGAGCCACTTGGTGTTTTAGCCGGTGTTACTCCAGTTACTAACCCAACTTCTACAGCAATGTTTAAGTCATTGATTGCCTTGAAGACACGTAATCCAATTATTTTTGGTTTCCATCCTCAAGCTCAAAAATGTTCAGTCGCTGCTGCTAAAGTTATGTTAAAGGCCGCTGTTGATGCGGGTGCTCCTGAAGATGTTATCCAATGGATCGAAAAACCAAGTATTGAAGCTACTTCATACTTGATGAACAATGATGGAGTTGCCTCAGTTCTTGCTACTGGTGGTCCTGGAATGGTCAAAGCCGCTTACTCAACTGGTAAACCTGCTTTGGGTGTTGGTCCTGGTAATGGTCCTGCTTACATTGAAAAAACTGCTAACATCAAACGTGCTGTTAACGATATTATGATTTCTAAGACTTTTGATAATGGTATGGTTTGTGCCGCTGAAAATAGTGCCATTATTGATGCTGATATTTACGATGAAGTTAAGTCATTGTTTGAAAAGAACAAAGTCTTCTTCATCAAGAAAGCTGACTACAAGAAGTTAGCCGATGCTATGTTTAGACCAGAAGGTGGAGTTAAAGGTCCTATCGCCGGTCAATCCGCTTTGAATATTGCTAAACTTGCTGGTATCAAGGTTCCTGCTGATACTAAAGTTTTAGGTGTTGAATTAAGTAAGGTTGGTCCAGATGAACCACTTTCAGCTGAAAAACTTTCACCAGTTCTATCAGTCTTCAAAGTTGCTGGCCACAAAGAAGGATTTGAAAAAGCTGATGAATTGCTACACTTTGGTGGTTTAGGTCACACAGTTGGTATCCACACAATGGATGAAGATTTGGCTACTGAATTTGGTATCAAGATGAAAGCTAGTCGTGTACTAGTTAATACTCCTGCTGCTATCGGTGGTATTGGTAATCTTTATAACGAAATGATTCCATCACTTACACTTGGTACTGGTTCATGGGGTAAGAATTCCATTTCTCACAACGTATCTTCATTTGATTTGCTTAATATTAAGACAATCGCTAAACGGAGAAATAACATGCAATGGATTAAACAACCAAGAGTTTACTATGAAAAGACTTCAGTTCGTTACTTAGAGGACCTTGAAGGAATGAAGAGAGCCTTCATCGTTTGTGATCCTGTCATGGTCCAATTAGGATTTGTTGATACGATTACTGATGAATTGAAACGTAGCAAGGTTAACGTCGAATACTCAATGTTCTCAGACGTTGACAATATTGTAACCACTGATGTTGTTAAACGTGGTGTTACACAAATGAACCTCTTCAAACCAGATACAATCATTGCTTTAGGTGGCGGTACAACAATGGAAACTGCCAAAGACATGTGGTTATTCTATGAACATCCAGATGTTGATTTGTTTGGTGCAAAACAAGGTTTCATCGATATTAGAAAACGTACTTACAAGTTCCCTAAGCCAGAAAAAGCTCAATTTGTTGCTATTCCTACAACATTCGGCGGCGGAGATCAAGTTACACCATTTAGTTCAATTATCGATACTAAGACTGGTACTAAGTACCCAATTGCTGATTATGCATTGACACCTGATGTTGCTATCATTGATTCACAATTTGTTGAAACAATGCCAAAAGACATCATGGCCGAATCTGGTATGGATGTTTTGACTAACGCGGTTGAATCATACGTTGCTAATATGGCTTCAGATTACACAAGACCATATGCACTCCAAGCTATCAAGTTAGTCTTTGATAACTTAGAGAAGGCTGTTGCTGGTGATAAAAATGCTCAAGCTGAAATGCACAATGCATCAACTCTAGCTGGCTTATCATATGGTAATGCCTTTGCTGGTGTGGCACATTCAATCACTGATGTCTTGACTAACGTTTATGGTATCAGACATGGATTGGCATCGATCATTGCCTTGCCACAAGTTATCAACTATAACTTCGAGCAACCAACTAAGATGACAATGTGGCCTGCATATGAAAGCTTCAGAGCTGATTCTGATTATGCTGCTATGGCTAGTTACATTGGTTTGACTGGCAAAGACAACCGTGCTTTGAAGGATGCCTTAGTGAAGAAGATTGTTGATCTTGCTCATGCTGTTGGTATTAAGTTAAGCTTGAAGGACAACTATATCGATAAGAAAGACTTCGATAGTAAGTTGGATGACTTAGCTGAAGCAACCTTTGGCGATCAATTCTCATTCACTAACCCTAAGGAACCATTGATTTCAGAATTGAAACAAATTCTTGAAGATGTTTATGTCGGTAAAGGAATCGAAAAATAAACTTTGATTAAATAAAAAATGATGTAGTTCAGAGTAAAATCTGGATTACATCATTTTTTTTATGATTTTTTATTCTATTTTGGCTATATTAATTCTCAGATTTTTCAGTCTATAATAATACAACCGATATTTATTTTTTTGTTAATTGTTAATAATACTGTTAAATCAGTATTTATAGGAATAAAAACAAGAAAAATTAATTGAATTTTTTTATATCGGCAATCGAGTTGTAAATGCTACAATTTCGGTGAATTTAAAGAACGGATGGGGATTATGATTTCTTTAAAGAATAATAAAATCAAACTGGGTATCAATAAAGAACAGTGGAGTTGGATCATGTATGATTGGGCTAATTCTGCTTATGGAATTATTGTCACGACAGCGGTTTTACCCGTTTACTTCAAATCGGTTGCGACCAGTTCTGGGATTTCTAATGCTAGTTCAACAGCATATTGGGGATATGCTAATAGTTTTAGCACGTTATTAGTCTCATTGTTGGCACCGTTTTTAGGAGCATTGGCAGATTATCCTAATTTTAAAAAACGTTTATTGGGCATGTTTTGCTGGTTAGGAATTGTGATGACAGTCGGTCTAGCCTTTGTACCAGCTAGTCAGTGGCAAATATTGTTGACAATTTATATTTTTTCAGCAATTGGTTATTCAGTCAGTAACTTATTTTATGACAGCTTTTTGACTGATGTAGCTGATGATTTACAGATGAATAAAATATCGACATATGGTTATGCATTTGGATATTTAGGCGGTGTTTTAGCCTTTATTCTATTCTTAATATTGCAATTGACGAGTGGCTTTGGGATGTTAGATGGAGCTGGCATAGCTAAAATGAGCTTTATTATTGCGGCTAGTTGGTGGCTGGTTTTTTACTTGCCACTTCAAAGAAATGTAACGCAAAAATATTCAGTAACATCTACTAAAACACCTTTGTCAGGAAGTTTTAAACGGGTGTTTGAAACCATCAGACACATCCGTCAGTATAAAAAAGTTGCTTGGTTCTTAGTAGCTTATTTCTTCTATATTGATGGTGTGGATACCATTTTTACAATGGCGACAGCAATCGGTTTGGATATTGGCATTAAGACGACAGAATTGATGATTGTCATGTTAGTCGTGCAATTGATTGCCGTACCATTTTCAATCATGTTTGGCTGGTTGGCAGATAAAACTTCGACTCGTAAGGGTATTTTACTAGGAATTGGAGTTTACTTGTTAATTTGTTTATATGCTTTACGTTTGAAAACTAACTTTGACTTCTGGGTACTGGCAATTTTAGTGGGGACCAGTCAAGGTGGTTTACAAGCCTTGAGTAGATCTTACTTTGGACAAATTATCCCGAAAGAATCTGGTAGTGAATTTTATGGATTCTTGAATATTTTGGGTAAATTTTCAGCGGTCATGGGTCCATTTATTGTAGCAATCGTAACGCAAATGACTGGTAAGTCGACTATCGGTGCTGCTTCTTTGAGTGTTTTGTTTTTAGTAGGGCTAGTAATATTTGCTATGCTGCCAAAAATTTCAAAAGAATAATAAAAAAGGAAATCCAAATTTTGGATTTCCTTTTTTTGTTATTTCCAGCGGTCGATTAACTGAGCTGTTTCTTTAGTATTGTTAGTAAAGACACTGTCTAACTTGAGTGTATTTAAGGCATCATAGTTGTCATTATAAGTATTTAAAATCCAACCATTAGTTTTAAAACCATTCTTGTGTGATAGTTTAACTAATTTTGGTGTCCATTGATCTAATTTCATGGAAATGAATTTGATATAACGAGGGGCATTTTCAATTTGTTCTTTGTATTGGCGTTCAGTGGCAGAGCTTAATAGCCAAAGAGTAGGAACTTTTTTCAAAGAGTGATGTAACTCCTTGATTCCCGGTAAGCTTTCATCTTGGAAGATTACATTTTTAGTCATTTTATATTTCTTGAGTTCTTTGACGAGAGCTTTTTCGGTATCGGTATTGTCGCCGGCATTCTTCTTAGTTTCAATTATATAATGAACATTTTTACCATAACGCTTGAAGACGTCTTTTAGTTGATGAATCTTTTCACCATTGTGTAATTTAACTTGGCTAATTTTGCTAGCATTTGAAGTTGAAATCGTAACATTTTTGCCAGTTGATTGTTTGAGATTATCGTCGTGTGAGACAAATAATTTACCGTCTTTACTTAACCAAACATCCTGTTCGATATATTGAGTACCATCTTTGATAGCACGATTGTAACCCTTGAAAGAGTGGTCAGGATAATTATAAGGACTGCCACGATGAGAAAAAATCAAAGGTGTCTCTGGTGAAGCATGGTTGATGCTTTGTGTGACTGAAGTTAAATTTTTAGCTTTTGGAGCTGCCGCTGCTTGGACGTTTAATGGCATACCTAAAGCTATTAACAAAGTGAATAAAATAATAATTAGTTTCTTTTTCATAATATCCCCCAAATAATATATTCTTATCATAGTTTAATTGTAAAAAAAGTGCCACCGCAATAAATACGATGACACAATTATTTAGCAATTATGGAAAGGACGAATTTTCTTAGGTTCGGATAGTCTTAAAGAAGCACGTTTTGTCTTTTCACGTTCAATTTTTAGTTGAGTTTTCAATTGACGATTCTTCCAGAAACCACGAATGCAAATAGCTGCAGGAATTGCCATCCAAGCTACAGTTGCAGGAATTATCCATGGATCTTTACGAATGATTTCTAGTTCTTTTTCGTTGTACTTTTGCATTTCTTGATAAATTTCCTCTGACGTTGGCATAATTATCATCCTTTTTTATCTAAATCATACTCCGAATAGAAAACGCTGTCATTATAATCGACTAATTTGTTACAATGTTTATTGGAATTTAACTTCCAGAAGTGATTTTGATACCAATGATACTAATTAGTAATAAGGCTACGAAGACCCAAGTTAATGGAGATAGTTTATCGCCAAAGATTATTACTCCAGCAATAATCGAACCAACGGCTCCAATTCCGGTCCAAATAGGATAGGCCAAACTCATCGGCATTCTCTTAATAGCGATTGACAAGAAGAACATACTCAAAGCCAAGCCGATAATTGTGTAAATGGTAAAGCTGATTTTAGTAAAACCGTGACTCAATTTCATCGTGGTTGCCCAAACGACCTCAAAAAGTCCGGCGATAATTAAATAGATCCAATGCATAATATTTCTCCAAAAAAATAAGTATCCCTAATAATTCCTTCTTTGGCCTAACGGAATTATTAAGAATACTTGATTAAGTGACACCCGGCGGTGTTTATTAACTTCAAGGAAATATTTTAGCAAATAGAAAAAAGGTTGGCAAGTATGATTCGTAAAATGAAAGATGCAGAATTGGAAAAAGTCAGTCAGATTTGGCTTGATAGTAATTTGGAAGCACATGATTTTATTGGTAAGGATTTCTGGTTTGATAATTATTCAGTGGTTAAAAAACAATTCAAAACAGCTGAAATTTATGTCTATGCTGAACAGGAAGTTAGAGGTTTTGTTGGTTTACAAGAGAATTATATTGCTGGAATTTTTGTCGATAAAAAATATCGCAATCAAGGTATCGGAAAAAGATTGTTAGATTTTTTAAAGAAAAATCATCAACAATTGTCGTTAGATGTTTATGACAAAAATATTCTTGCCAAACAATTTTATGAAAGAAATGGTTTTGAGTTTTCTATCCATTCAGTCGAAGAGAAAACTGGTGAAAAAGAATCATGGTTAGTTTGGAAAAAATGATTTATAGTTAATTTATTTTTAATTTAAAGTCAATTATTTTAATATTGAGCTATAATGAACAGTAGTTTAATTAACTAAAAAAGGTGGTATTTTATATGGCAGATGTCGAAACTTATATTAAAGATTTGAAAGATTCTATTATTAAAAGAGACCCTAATCAACCAGAATTTCAAGAAGCAGCCTTTACTGTTTTAGATACATTAAAACCAGTTTTGGAAAAGCATCCTGAATACGTTAAGAACAATATTTTGGGTTCCTTAGTTGAGCCAGAACGTGCAATTCAATTTAGAGTTCCTTGGCAAGATGATGAAGGTAATTTCCATATTAATCGTGGCTTTCGTGTTCAATTCAATTCTGCCATCGGACCTTACAAAGGTGGTTTGAGATTACATCCTAGTGTAAACTTGAGTATCGTTAAATTCTTAGGTTTTGAACAAATCTTAAAGAACAGTCTAACTGGACTACCAATTGGTGGTGGCAAAGGTGGTTCTGATTTTAATCCTAAGGGTAAGTCAGATTCAGAAATTATGCGTTTTTGCCAAAGCTTTATGACTGAATTGCAAAAATTCATCGGACCAGATTTGGATGTTCCTGCCGGCGATATCGGTGTCGGTGGTCGTGAAATAGGTTACTTATTTGGCCAATACAAGCGTTTGAATGGCTTCCAAGGTGGAATTTTAACTGGTAAAGGATTGCAATATGGTGGTTCACTAGCTAGAACTGAAGCCACTGGATTTGGATTGATTTACTTCTTGAACGCTTTGATCAAAGACCAAAAGGATACTTTGAAGGGTAAGACAGTGAAAATTTCTGGTGCCGGAAATGTTGCTATCTATGCTTTACAAAAAGCTCAAGAAAATGGTGCCAAAGTAGTAACTGTTTCTGATTCAAATGGTTATGTTTATGATCCAAATGGGATTGACCTTGCTACTGTTAAACAAATCAAGGAAGTTGAACGTGGACGTATTAAAGAATATGCCGACAAAATTTCAACTGCTGAGTATCATGAAGGTTCCGTTTGGGATTTGGATATTAATTACGACATTGCTTTACCATGTGCCACTCAAAATGAAATCAACGAAGACCAAGCCAAATTGATGGTCAAAGATGGTGCCAAATATATTGCTGAAGGTGCTAATATGCCAAGTAATACTGATGCCATTGCCGTCTACAAACAAAATGATATCATCTATGGACCTGCTAAAGCTGCCAATGCCGGTGGTGTTGCCGTTTCAGCCTTAGAAATGAGCCAAAACAGTGAACGCTTGTCTTGGACATTCGATGATGTTGACAAACAATTGAAAGATATCATGGAAGATATTTATCAAAAGATTGCTGATGCCGATGCTGAATATGGTTTGAACAAGGATTATCAAGCTGGTGCAAATATTGCTGGATTTGAAAAAGTTGCTAAAGCTATGTTGGCTCAAGGATTAGTTTAGAATTCCGTCCTCCATAGCAAAGAAAATTTGGCTGGAACGTAGTGGACACGATTTTGAGCTTTTTCAAAAACCAAGTGTGCAAAATCTCAAAACTCGGCCTTATTCTAAGCAACAAGTTGCTAAGAATAATCTCACTACTGAGCCAATTTTCTTTGCTATTCCGGACTAAATAGTGATTTTCAATTTTTCATAGAATCAAAAAAGAACTAGATTACAATCAATGTAGTCTAGTTCTTTTTTACTCTGCGGGTATGATTGGATGTTTTCTAACGATGAAGGTCAAAAGATAAGATGCTGCTAAGATGACAGTAACAACTAAATATGGATAATGTGTATTCCAGTCCATCAAAGCACCAGACATCAAGGGGCCAATGACGTTACCAACACTAGTTAAGGACATGTTCATACCATTGATCAAACCTTGATTAGAACGACTTGATTTTGTTAATAGAGTCGTGATAGCTGGTCTTAACAAATCAAATGAAGAGAAAATAATTAAAGTAGCAACGATAACTTCAACATGAGTGTGCGCTTGAGTAATCCAGAAAACGCAAACGGCACTCAATAAGAAGGCGATACTGATCAGACGCATTTCACCGATTTTGTTGATGATCCAGTTGAAAGCGGCAACCTGCAAGATTAAGGAAATGATTCCATTTAAAGTTAAAACTAAAGCAATTGTTCCTAATCCAAAATCAAAGACTTGGTTAACATAAATACTATAAATACTTTCGAATCCTTGTAATCCAAATGATGAAACCAAAATCATACCGAACAACATGACCATAGGTAAAGTCAAAATTGCTCGAATTGAACCTTTTTCTTGAGCTTTCTTTTCTGCTTCAAGTTCCTCACGTTCAAGGACTTCTTTGTCTTCCTTAAGAAAGATGTATGTGAAGATAGCACTAGTGATACTCAAAATACCGGCAACCCAAAATGGTGTTTTATAAGTAATACCAGCTAAAATACCACCAAGTCCGGGACCCAAAATCAGTCCACCACTAAAGGCAGCTGATAGCCAACCAATTACCTTAGCACGGTCTTTTAAAGTTGTTAAATCGGATCCTAAGGCCATTGAAGTAGGGATAACCATGGCTGCGGACAATCCACCAATGATCCGAGAGATATTAAAAATAGGTAATGTTGTAGCAAGTGCGAAGATAAATTCTGAAATCATATAAGTAAATAAACCGAAAACAATAACTGGTTTTCTACCTAATTTATCAGATAATTTACCTACAATAGGTGATGCTATAAATTGGGCAAAGGCGAATAGAGACGTCATGATACCCATTTGTGAAGTCGTAAAATGGTATTGGTTTTTAATAAAAGGTGTAACCGGTATGACTAATCCGATTCCCAAACAGATTAGAAAGTTACTGAATACTAAAATGTAGATTGATTTTTTGTTCTTCCCCATAATTTCCCTCCCTATAAATAAAATTTTTGAGCATAAGAAAACCGATATACTAAGAATGCCTTAGCTATCGGCTTTGAACAAGAATCTCACTTTACTGAAAATCATACTATCATTCTATATCATTGTCTAATACTTTAAGTTAAATTTATTGTTAAAAATATATTACAAAAATGACGTTTGGCATGAAAATAATTTGTATTAGTGGACAATTGGTATAGAAGTGCTTATGATAAATGTATGACTTAATAAGGAGGTCATATTTTTGGATTTTCGGAGCGGCTTAAACAGTGATAAGCCTCAGATAATAAATTTACTAGTAGATTCATTTAAAGAATACATAACAACTAAGAACATGTTCCAACAAGAATTTCGTTCTAGTGCTAAGTTCGATAAGTTGTTGAGAAAGTATTTTGAACTTGAAGTTAATGTATTCATGAAAAAAGGTTTGGTTTATGTTGGAGCTGACGGAAAGGGAAAGCCTAGAGCAGTTGCTCTAATTGAATTTAATCAAGGTAAGCAGATCAGCAATTGGGATTATCTTTCAATGGATGGTTTAAAATTGTTGCCAGAAATTATCAAGAATGGATTCAATGGTTTCAATGCATTCGATATCTTTAAGTTCGAAGATCTTTTCGATAAAGTAAAGGGTAAGAAAAAATGTGCTGTTGAATATTTGGCTGTCGATAAGAAATTACGTGGTCAAGGTATCGGTAGTAAGATGCTCAATAATCACATTAGCCCTTACGTGAAAAAAATTGGTTATAGAAACATCATTTTAGAAACGAATACACAAAAGAACGTTAAGTTCTATAAGAAGAATAATTTCTCCGTTCGCTCAGTTAAGAAAGTTAATTTGAGTCATGGGGATGTTAAAGATTGGGTTTTAGCTAAAACAATCTAAAATAAAAGGCTCTTTGTCAAATCGTATTGATGAATGATTTTGAGCTCATTGAGCATCCTCA